>Ga0209805_1000083_pt1 | contig 49602 bp, 46 predicted proteins | sample GraSoiAngelo_148_FD_185905 | JGI IMG/M metagenome (GOLD analysis project Ga0209805, IMG submission 185905) | Grasslands soil microbial communities from the Angelo Coastal Reserve, California, USA - 14_1009_09_20cm (SPAdes) (version 2) | ecosystem: Environmental > Terrestrial > Soil > Grasslands ...
CGAGCCGCGGCGCAGCTGGTCGAGCAGACTCTCGGTGCGGTGGGCGATATCCGTGACGCGGGCGTAGCCCATCGTCGCCGCCATACCCTTGACGGTGTGCACGGCGCGGAACAGCCCGCCCACGGGGGCGGGATTGGCGGGGGTGCGCTCCCACTCCAGCAGCAGCTGGTTGCAGGCGCTCAAGTGCTCCCGGCTCTCGGCCAGGAACAGCTCGGCGTACTGCGAGAGGTCCATGGACTCAGCCGAGGACCCGCTGCACGGCTTCGAGGACGCGCGACGGCTGGAACGGCTTCACGACGAAGTCCTTCGCTCCCGCTTGGATCGCCTCGACCACCAGCGCCTGCTGCCCCATCGCGCTGCACATCAGGATCTTCGCGTCGGGGTCCTGCTTGACGATCTCGCGCACGGCATCGATCCCGCCCATGTCCGGCATGACGATGTCCATGGTGACGAGGTCGGGCTTGAGCTGTCGGTATTTCTCGACCGCCTGGGACCCCGTCTCCGCTTCTCCCACGATCTCGAAGCCCGCCTGGGCCAGGATGTCCGAGATCATCGTCCGCATGAAGATGGCGTCGTCGCAGACGAGGACAGTGTGGCTCACACATCCTCCCTAGGAAGACAGAATGGGGGTGAGCAGCGCATCGGTATCGAGGACCACGAAGAGTTGACCGGCGCGACGCCCGACGGCCCGCACCAGGGTCGGATCGATGCCGGGCAGCGCCTGCCGGCGTTCCAGCGTCTCCCCACCCACGGAAAGGAGGTCCACTACTTCGTCCACCGTGAAGCCGAGGACCTTCTTCCCGCGGCCCACCTCGAGCACGACCGTGGAGGTCGCCGGACCCGCATCGCCGGGCGGCTCGGGCTGGCGCAGCGCCCGCCACCCCTCGACGACCGTTACCAGAGTCCCCCGTACGTTGACCAGGCCCGCCACGACCGGCGGGGCGCCGGGAATGCGCGTGGGCGCGAGCCAAGGCAGGATCTCACGGACCCGTTCCGCCTCGGCCGCACAGACGAGGCTGCCTACCCGAAAAACGAGCAGTCGGACGACCCCGGCGTCACTCATCCGAAGCGAAGAAGCCAAGATACTGCAAGGGGTTGCGTTGAGCAAGCAAACTCGCATCGGCGGCCGCTTCGGCGAGCGCCGGCACCAGGTCGCGCGGCCACTCCGAGCGCAGCACGAGCCGCGCACCGGTCACCGGGTGGACCAGCCCGAGCAGAGCGGCGTGCAGCAGCTGGCGGGGGGCCAGCGCTTCGAGGCGCTCGGCCTCCCGGCGCGACGCCGGTGTGACGCGGCGGCTGCCCCCGAACGCGTACTCGCGGTCGCCTACGACCGGGTGCCCCACGTGCGCCAGGTGGACGCGGATCTGGTGCGTGCGCCCGGTCCCGAGCTCCAGACGCACCAGATCGGCGTGGGCGAAGCGCGCGACGACGCGCACGTGCGTGACGGCGTGGCGGCCGCCGGCGAGCACCGTCATGCGCTTGCGATCCTTCGGGTGACGCGTGATCGGCGCCTCGATGTCCACCGGGCTGTTCGCGAAGTGACCCCAGGCGAGCGCCGCGTATACCCGCCGCACCTCGCGCCGTTCGATCATGCGCGTGAGCCGGCGGTGCGCCTGGTCGGTCTTGGCGACGAGCAGCAGTCCCGATGTGTCGCGGTCGAGCCGGTGCACGATGCCCGGCCGACCCTCGGTGGCCCCCTGCGCCAGCGCCGTGCCCCGCCCCACCAGCACGTTGACGAGCGTGTCGTCCCAGTGCCCGGGGCCGGGATGGACGACCAGGCCGGCGGGCTTGTCGAGCACCGCGAGATGCTCGTCCTCGTAGGCAAAGGTGAGGTCGCGATGGGCGGGGGCGTAGCTCTGGGGGGCCAGCGCGTCGGGCGGCAGCTCGACCGTCACCACGGCCCCGCGCTCGAGCAGGGCGGAGGGGCGCAGCGGGCGGCCGTCGCGCGTGACATGCTTGTCGGCGATGAGGCGGGCGGCGAGGGTACGGGACAAGGCGAGCTGATCGGCGAGGAAGCGGTCGAGACGCTCGGTCTCGGGAACGACGACGCAGAACGTGACGGCGGCCATCAAGGCTCGGCCGCCCTGGCCTCCTTCGCCCGCTCCTGCGCCCGGCCCTCGAGCCAGAGCGACACCGCGAGCGCGATCGCCCCCACCGTGATGGCGGAGTCGGCGACGTTGAAGGTCGGCCAGCGCGCGCTCCCGATCCCCACGTCCACGAAGTCCACGACGCCGCGCGCGCTCCGGATGCGATCGATCACGTTGCCCACCGCGCCGGCGCACACCAGCGCGAGCGCGACGATGCGGAAGCGGTCGCCGGGGCGCGCCGCCAGCACCATGGACCGCAGCACGAACAAGGCGACGAGGGCGAGCCCGAAGAAGATCCAGCGAGAGTACGCCCCCAGGCACAGCCCGAAGGCCGCGCACTGGTTGAACACGAGCCGCAGCTGCACGTAGTCGCCGGCGAGGGGGATGGGCCGCGTGGGCGCGAGCCACGCCTCCGCGAGCAGTTTGGTGGCGAGGTCCGCGACGACGACCGCGGCGGCGGTTCCCCAGAACACGCGTCGATCAACGACGCTTGCCATCTTCCTCCTTGGCCTTGCACTTGATGCAGAGCCGTGCATGGGGCAGCGCGTCGAGCCGCTCGAACAGGATGTCCTCCCCGCACTGCTCGCACTTGCCGAACTTCTCCGGCGTCTGATACAGCCGCCGCAGGGCCTGGTTGACGTGCCAGAGATAGCGGCCCTCCTGCGAGGCGAACAGGAACGCTTTCTCGCGCTCCATGGCGTCGGTGCCCTGGTCCGCCATGTGGAACGAGTAGCTCGAGAGGTCGCCGTCCGACGCCTGCAGGCTCGAGTTGAAGGACTCGTCGTAATAGCCGAGCTCCTTCATCACCCGGGCGCGCTCCTCGAGCAGTCGCTTCTCGAGATGGGTCAGCTGCTTCTTGCTCAGGCCGCCCTTGGTCGTCTTGGCTTTGGATTTCGTCGGCATTATCGCGTACCGCCCTTTCGTCCGTCATGGCGCCGCAGCGCAATCGTCACCCGGCGCGCCTCGATGTCCAATTCTCGCGTCACGTCGGCCTCGTCGAGCACGGCGCCCAGCACCACCTTGCGGGCCAGCGTTTCGCCCTCGACGAAGCTTTGAAACGCCGACACGGCCGCCACGATATCCGCCGCGCCGGACACGCTCAGCTCGATGCGGGTGGTGTACTCGTAGCCCGCCTCCTTCCGCAGCCGCTGGACGCGGTGCACCAGCTCGCGCGCCAGGCCCTCCTGGATCAGATCCGCCGACAGCCGGGGGTCGACGGCGACGACGTACGGTCCGTCGGCCTGGACCGCCCAGTCGCTCACCACTTCGCGCGTCACCACCACGTCCTCGGGGTGCAGCGCGAACTCCCCCACCCGCACGGGGTCCCCATGTTCGAGGGCGGCGAGCTGTTCCGCCGTGAGCTGCGACACCACCGCGGCCGCCCGGGGCGTGTCCTTGCCGTAGCGCTTCCCCAGGCTGCGGAACTCGGCCTTCCCCTTGAGCCGCACGAGCTCGTGGTCGGAGCCCGCGACATCGACGGCCTTGGCGTTCACTTCCGCGGCCAGGATATCTAACAGGTCGGCAAAGGCCGGGCCCTTCACCGCGGCCGGGACCGCGACCTGGAGCCGGGCGACGGGCTGACGCACGTTGAGCTTCCTCGTCTCCCGCGCCGCCCGCGCCAGGGACGCCAGCCGGCGATGGGCCGCCATGGCCTCGAGCAGCTCCGGCTCCCGGCGCCCCTGATCGGCCGGGAACGGCGCGAGATGCACCGAGGTTCCCGTGAGCGAGCGGTGAATCCAGTCGGCGATGAACGGCGCCACGGGGCCGAGCAGGCGGGCCGCCGTCACGAGCACTTCGTACAGCGTCGCCAGGGCGGCCGGGTCCGCCGCCCGGTCCGGGGCCCAGAAGCGCGGCCGGTTGGTGCGGACGTACCAGTTGGAGAGGTCGTCCACCACGAACCCCATGATGGCGCGCACACCGGTCGTCACGTCGTAGTCGTTCCACGCCGCGCGGGCGGCCGCGACCACCTCGTCGAGCCGGGCCAGCACCCAGCGGTCGGCAAGCGGGCGGCCGGCCGCCGGCGCGCCACCGTCGGACGGCTTCCAGTCTCCCGCGTACTGCGCGAAGAAATTGTAGGTGTGGCGCACCGTGTTGAGAAATCCGCCCGCGACATCGGGCACCTGGCGCCGGTCGAACCGCTTGGGCAGCCACACCTGGCTCTGGCCGAGCAGGTAGAGGCGCACCGCGTCCGCGCCGTACTCCTCGATCACTTCCCAGGGGTTCACCACGTTGCCGCGGCTCTTCGACATCTTCTGCCCCTGGGCGTCGAGCACCAGCTCGTTCACGATCACGTTCTTGTACACGGGCGAGTCGAACGCCGCGACGCCGATGGCGAGCAGCGAGTAAAACCAGCCGCGCGTCTGGTCGACCCCCTCGCAGATGAAGTCGGCCGGGAAGTGCGCCTTGAAGTCCGCCTGGTGCCCGAACGGGTAATGCCATTGCGCGTACGGCATCGCGCCCGAGTCGAACCACGCGTCGATCACCTCGGGGACGCGGCGCATGGTGCCGCCGCACGAGCGGCAGCGCCAGGCGTACTCGTCGATGGTCGGCTTGTGGGGGTCGAGGTCCGCCGGCAAAGTCTTCCCCCAGCGCTCCGCCAGCTCGGCGAAGGAACCGATCACCTCGCGGTGCTCGGCCTCCGCATCGCATTCCCACACGTTGAGCGGCGTGCCCCAGTAGCGGTCGCGCGAGAGCGCCCAGTCGACGTTGTTCTCGAGCCACGCTCCGAACCGGCCGCTCCCCACTTCCGGAGGGTGCCAGCCGACCTGCGCGTTGACCTCGAGCATGCGGCTGCGCACCGCCGTGGTGCGCACGAACCAGGAGCTGCGCGCGTAGTAGATGAGCGCCGAATCGCAGCGCCAGCAGAACGGATACGTGTGCGTGTACGGCAGTGTCTCGAGCCAGCGACCCTCGCGCTTCAGGCGCTCGATGATGAGCCGGTTCGTCTCCTTGTCGGTCACTAGCCGGCCGTTGATCTCGTCCCAGCGGGTGCCCTGGAACGTGCCGTCCGGCGCGACCGGGTTCACCACGGCGAGGCCGTACTGCTGCGCGGCGGCGTAGTCGTCGGCGCCGAAGGCTGGGGCCATGTGCACGAGCCCCGTCCCCTCCTCCGCCGAGACGAACCCTCCCGCGACGACGACGGCCTGTTGCCCTTCCCGCGGCAGCGGCACCACCTCGAGCGGCCGCACGTACTTCTGGCCCACGAGGTCGCGCCCCGCGTACCCGGCGACCCGCGGGGCCGTCGCCAGCGGCTTGCCGCCCACGTGCACGTGCGTCGCGCGCTCGACTGCGACCACGTAGCGGATCCCGTTCACCTCGTATTCGCCGTACTCCAGGTCGGGATGCACCGCCACCGCGACGTTCGAGAGCAGAGTCCAGGGCGTCGTGGTCCAGATCACCAGCTGGCGGTTCGGCTCGCTGGCCAGGGGGAAGGTGACGTACACCGAATTGGTCTGGACCTCCTCGTATCCCAACGCCAGCTCGTGCGAGGACAAGGCCGTGCCGCAGCGCGGGCAGTAGGGCAGCACTTTGTGGCCCCGGTACAAGAGCGCCTTGTCGTGCAGCCGCTTGAGGAGCCACCACACGGTCTCGATGTATTCGGGTGTGTACGTGATGTAGGGATGCTCGTAGTCGAGCCAGTACCCGACACGCTCCGAGAGCGACTCCCAATCCGTTTTGTACGTGAAGACGCTCTCGCGACACAGCTGGTTGAACTTCGCGACGCCGTACGCCTCGATCTGCTTCTTGCCCGAGATGCCGAGCGTCTTCTCGACTTCGATTTCGACGGGCAAGCCGTGTGTGTCCCACCCGGCGATGCGCGTGACGCCCTGCCCCAGCATCGTGTGGTAGCGGCAGACCAAATCTTTGATGGTGCGCGCGAACACGTGATGGATGCCCGGGCGTCCGTTGGCCGTCGGCGGCCCTTCGTAAAACACGAAGGGGGGGCCGTACCGGGCCGCCTCCTGCGTTTTCTCAAACAGGCGCTCGTGCTTCCAGGCCGCGAGGAGCTGCTTTTCCAGCGCGTCCGGTGAGAGCTTGGGATCGAACAGCCGATATGCCATCAGTTGAGGCGCTCCAGCACGCCGCGCACCAGTGCCGCGAGCTTGGGCTCGGCGCCGCGCGCCACCGCGATGATCTGCTCCACCGTCGCGGGGAGGAGCGCGTCGGGCAGGCACTGGTCGGTGATGATCGACACCCCGAGCACGCGGACGCCCAGGTGCACGGCGGCGATGACTTCCGGCACCGTGCTCATGCCCACGACGTCGGCGCCGAGCGCGCGCAGCATGCGGTACTCGGCGCGGGTCTCGAGACTCGGGCCCGTGACGGCGACGTAGACGCCCTCGCGCAGCGTGAGGCCATGCTCCAGCGCCACCGCGCGCGCCAGCGCGCGCAGGCCGGCGTCGTAGGGCTCGGACATGTCGGGAAACCGCGGGCCGAGCCGGTCGTCGTTGGGGCCGAGGAGCGGGTTGTCGCCCAGCAGGTTGATGTGATCGGCGATGAGCATCAAGTCGCCGGGGCTCCACAGGGGGTGCATGCCGCCGCAGGCGTTCGAAACGATCAGCGTCCGCGCACCGAGCTGCCGCAGCACGCGCACCGGGAAGGCGATCTGCGCGACCGTGTACCCCTCGTAGCGGTGGAACCGCCCCTGCATCGCCATGACGCGCCGCCCGGCCAGGGTTCCCACCAGCAGCGACCCGGCGTGGCTCTCCACCGTCGACAGCGGAAACCCGGGGATGTCCCCATAGGGGATCCGCGTCTGCACGCTCACCGCGTCGGCGAGCCCCCCGAGCCCGGTGCCGAGGATGATCGCGACATCCGGGACGAGCTGGGTCCGCGCCTGGACCGCGCGGACCGCGTCCGCGATCATCCGTCCCGTTGACCGTCCAGCGCGCGGAGCTCGGCGAGCTGACGCTCGAGCAGCGCGCGGAATCCGGCCACGTACGCCTGGAACTGGCGCTGCACGTCCGCGCTCTGGCGCTCGACCTCGCCCTGCGAGGCGCGGGCGGCGTCGAGCATGCGCTGCGCCTCGCCCTGCGCTTCGCGGACGATCACCTGCGCCTCCCGCGCCGCCCCCGCGCGGGTCTCCTCACGCAGCTGCTGCGCCGCCACCAGCGCCTCATTCATGGCGCGCTCGCGCTCGCGGTACGCCCGCAGCTGCTCTCCCAGCGCCGCCACCCGCTCCTCGAGCACGGCCTTCTCGCGCAGGATCCGCTCGAGCTCGTCGGCCACGCGGGCGCGAAAGTCCTCGACGCCGACCGGCTCGTACCCGCGCAGGCTGCGCCGGAACTCCTGCTTCCGGACGTCGAGCGGCGTGAGATGGAACGCGGGCTCGCTCACGGCGTCGTCACCTCCCTCGGACCGAACAGCACGGTACCCAAGCGGATCACCGTTGCCCCCTCCTCGACCGCCGGACCGTAGTCGGCGGACATCCCCATCGAGAGCGTCGGCAGCCATAGCCCCTCCTCCTGCAAGGCGTCCCGCAGCTCGCGCAGCCCGCGGAACGTGCGCCGCTGCACGTCCGCGGCATCGGTGAACGGCGCGATCGTCATCAGCCCCTCGAGCGCCAGGTGCGGCAGCGCGGCCACGCGGCGGGCCACGGCCAGCGCATCGGCCGGCGCGCACCCGCTCTTCTGTGCTTCCCCCGCCACGTTCACCTGCAGCAGCACCCGCTGCCGCGCGCCCTGCGCCCCGGCCCGCTTGTCCAACTCCTCCGCCAGCGCGGTCGAGTCCACCGAGTGGACCAGCGCGAAGCGTCCGGCCACGAGCTTCGCCTTGTTGCGCTGCAGGTGCCCGATCAAGTGCCACGTCGCCCGCCGCCCCGCCGGCGTGTCGAGCTTCTCGAGCGCTTCCTGCACCCGGTTCTCGCCCAGGTCCGTGAGACCCGCGCCGAGCGCCGCCTCCACCGCGTGCAACCCGAAGCCTTTGGTCACCGCCACGATCGTCACCGGGTGGGTCCGACCGGCGATCGCCTGCCGCCGAGCGATCTCGGCCCGCACGTGGGCCAGACGCTCGGGGAGGGCCCCAAAATTCATAACCGTGGAAATTAGCCCAGCGCGCTTATTGAAACAATCGGGGGGTCAGCTGGCGGCAGCGGTAACTCGTTCGCCGCCTTCGAGGTGCGCGATGGCGCCCGACAGAAGATCACGCACCTGCTGCGGCGTGAGGTGGCGGTGCAGCAACCCGTGACTGGCCACCGAGATGGTCGAGGTCTCTTCCGAGACCACGAACACCGTGGCGTCGGTCTCCTCGGAGAGACCCAGCGCCGCCCGATGGCGGGTCCCGAGCGACTTGTCCGCCACCTTGAATTGCGTGAGGGGGAGCACGCATCCGGCGCCGATGATGCGGTCGCCCCGCACCAGCACGGCGCCGTCGTGCAGGGGAGAGTAGGGCGTGAAGATCGTGGTGAGCAGGTCGGCCGAGACCTTGGCCTCCATCGGGACGCCGGACGAGATGAACTCCTCGAGGCCGATGTCGCCCTCGACGGCGATGATGGCGCCGGTGCCGGCGCGCGACAGCCGGTCCATCGCCTCCGCGATCTCCTCGGCCACCGACTGACGCTCGCTCTGCGAGAAGCGCCGCATGAACCGCGACTGCCCCAGCCGGGCCAGGGCGTTCCGCAACTCCGGCTGGAACACCACCACGGCCGCGAACGCCCCGAACGTGAACACGTAGGAGAGCAGCGCGCTGATCATCGTGAACTTGGCGAGCAGCGATGCGAAGTAGGCGATCGACAGGATCATCACGCCGACCACGATCTGCATCGCCCGCGTCCCCACCAGGAACAGCAGGAAGCGGTAGATCACGAACGCGACGAGCAGGATCTCGACCACGTCCGGCCAGAACCGCGGGATCAGGAACCGGTAGGCTTCGAAGTTCACGGTGTGCGCGTCCCGCCCGTCGTGGCGCCGGCCACCCGCAGCGCCTCACAGGCGAGCGCGGCGTCGTGGACCCGGAACAGGCGTGCCCCGCGCTCCCACGCGAGCGCGCACGCCACGGCCGTGGCGCGGTCGCGATCCTCCACCGGCCGCCCGGTGGCGGCCCCGAGGAAGCGCTTGCGCGACGGCCCGACCGCTACAGGATACCCCAAGCCGACCACGGTTGCCAGCTCATCGAGCAGGCGAAAGTTCTGCTCCGGCCCTTTGGCGAAGCCGAACCCCGGGTCGACCACGATCCGCTCGCGCGGCACGCCGGCCTGCTCCGCCCGCGCGGCCGAGGCGCCCAGCTCGGCAGCGACTTCGACGGCCACGTGGCGGTACACGGCGAGCCCGTCCATCGTGTCGGGCGTCCCGCGCATGTGCATCACGATCGCCCCGGCCCCACCCTCCGCCACCACGCGTGCCAGGTCGGGATCGAAGGCCAGACCCGACACGTCGTTGATCACCGCGGCCCCGGCCGCGAGCGCCGCGCGCGCCACCGCGGCCTTGCGCGTATCCACCGACACCGGCCCCAACCCGCGACGCGCCAGCTGCTCGATCACGGGCGCCACGCGCGCGATTTCCTCGGGTGCCGCCACCGGCGCCGCGCCGGGCCGCGTCGACTCGCCGCCCACGTCGAGCAGCTCGCAGCCCTCCGCCACGAGCCGCTCGGCCTGCGCCACCGCGCGATCCACCGTGGAGAAGCGGCCGCCGTCCGAAAAGGAGTCCGGCGTCACGTTGACGATACCGATCAACACGGGATGGTCCAGGGACAGCGCGCGCCCCGCGATCTCCCAGCGGCGCGGCGGGTCGGCGTAGCTCGCGAGGAACCGGCCCAACTCGGGCGCCAGCTCCTCGAGCCCCGGCGGCAGCCGGTCGGGGCGCGCCAGCGGCGCCAACCGGCTCGCGGCCGCGCTCACGAGCGCCCAGCCCTCGCCGGTCAGCACATCGGCGCCGGCCTTCGCGCTCCACCGCACCAGGGCTTCGCGCTCGGGCTCGGTGACGTCTTCGAGCAGGACCACGAGGCACTGTACGCCGGTGGCGGCAAACCAGGCCGGCTGGGCCTCCCAGCCCCGCGCCGCGAGCGCCGCACGCACGGCTTCGGGAGTGTGCGCGGCGAGCGGAGTGAGCTTCACCGCACGGGCCCCGCCTGCTACGACGCCCGCAGCGCGTTGACGATGTTGAGTCGCGCGGCCCGCACCGCCGGGAGGAAGCCGCCGACCACACCCATCACCACGGCGAAGATCACGGCGCGCATGACGACGCCGGGTGACAATGCGAACCCGAAGCCGATCTCCGAGAAGCTCTGGAAGTTGACGACCGAAATCCGCTCGAACGACAGCAGCGCGGCGAGCGCGACCCCGAGGGCACCGCCGACGAGCGCGAGCAGCACGGACTCGACCAGGAACGCTCCCAACACGCTCCGTCGCCTGAACCCGAGGGCCCGCAGGGTGCCCACTTCGATCGTCCGGTTCGCGACCGCCGCGTACATCGTGATCATCGCCCCGATCATCGCGCCGAAGCTGAAGATCGTGGTCACGACGATCCCGAGGGTCCGGATGAACGTGGCGAGCGTCTTCGACTGTTCCAGGTAGTAGTCCCGCTCGTGCTTGAGCTCGACGTACTGCATGCGGGGGTCGGCCTGGAGTCGGGTTTTGAGCTGGTCGAAGCCGCTGGGCTGGGCGAGGCGGAAGGTCACGGACGAATACACCGGGCGCCCGAACGCTTGCATGAACTGGTCGACGTCGCCCCAGATCTCCGAGTCGAAGGCCGTGCCGCCCGCGGCGGCGATGCCCACCACGGTCCAGCGATCGCCGCCGAAGGCGAGCTCCGCGCCGAGCGTCACGCCCTTGAACTGCGTCGCGATGCCCTTTCCCACGACCACTTCGTGTGTACCGAACTGGAAGGGCCGTCCCTGGACGATGTGCACCCCGGGCCGGAGCCCGAGCGCCCGGGACGACACGCCCCGAATCGACACGTTCCCGAGCGCGTTGCTCTTCTTCTTGTAGAGGTCGATGACGAGGACCACTTCCCGCGAGAGGAGCGCGCGACCTTCGGCCCCCCGCGCCACGCCACTCTCGGTTTCGAGCACGTCCGCCGTAGCCCGGTCGAGCTGACTCGAGAGCTCGGACGTGGCCGAGCGCCGGAGCACGATCACGTTGTGGGGCGAGCCGGTCTCGACGAGGGCCGCTTCCAGGCCACGGGCGAGCATGAGCACGCCGGCGAACACGAATACGACGAGCGCCACGCCGCCCACCGTGAGCGCCGTGGTGAGGCGGCGGGCCCAGAGGCTCCGCCAGATGTACGAGAACGGGATCCGCATCATGGCTGGGCTATCCCACCGTCCGCAAGCCGACGACGATCGGCATGCGCACGACGCGGTTTGCAGGGATGGCCGCGGCGGCGAGCCCGGCGAGCAGCGCCGCCCCGATCCCGAGGGCCATGGTGAGCGGCGCGACGTTGATCACGGGGAAGAAGGTCGGGAGCGCCTTCGCGAACCCTTTCACGATCGGGAACGTGAGCAGCAGCCCGAGCACTCCTCCCGAGAGCGAGATCACGAGCGCTTCGCCGAGCACGAAACCCGCGAGCTGGCGCCCCGAGAATCCGAGCGTCTTCAGGACCGCGTACTCGCGGGTCCGCTCCCGGACCGACATGACGATCGTGTTCGCGAGCACCAGGAGGATGATCCCGACGATCACGACCGAGATCACCTGCAGCGACGTGATGATCGCCGACGACATCTGGACGAAGCTCTGTTGGAATTCGCGCTCACTCTCGGTCTTGGTGGGGGCGCGCGAGTTCACGAACTGCGTGTCCACCGCCGCCGCGACGCGCGCCATCGCGTCGGTCGACCCGACGCGCAGAACGTACCACCCCGCGTCTACGGGCCGGCCGGGCTCCCGCTGGCGCACCTGCTCGTAGAGGTACGGATATTGGAAGAACATCTGGGTCTCGTCCGTCGAGGGGTCGCGCCCGGTGTAGATGCCGCGCACGACCCACTGCCAGCGCCCGGGAAAGATGTCGCCTTCCATGGTGATCATGTCGCCGAGCTTGAAGCCGTGCTGCTGCGCCAGCTTGCGGCCGATGACGCAGGCGTTGCGCTCCTTCTTGAACGCGGCCAGCTGGTCCGGCGGCAGCTGGAACTCGGGATAGAGGTCGAAGTAGTTATCCGGGTCGACCGCGAACCGCGGCCAGAAGTTCTTGAAATCGTTCGGGTCGCCGTAAACACCCCCGAACCAGTTGGCCCACGAGACGGCCGTGACGCCCGGCACCCGGGCGATCTCCCCTTTGTAGGGGAGCGGGATCGGGAAGATCAGCGACACCCGGTGGCGCGTGATCATGCGATTGGCGGCGGCGCCCGTGACGCCGGCGTTCCACGCGCCCACGATCGTGCGGATCAGGCCGAACGCCATCACCGCCGTCGCGATCCCGACGATGGTGAGCGCCGTGCGCAGGCGATGCCGGAAGAGGTTCTTGAAAACGAGTCGCAGGAGCTTCACCGCCGGGCCCTCATTGCAGTTCGCCCTTGTCCAAATGGCGTACGAGATGCGCGCGCTCGGCGGCGTGCGGGTCGTGCGTCACCATCACGATGGTCTTCTTGAACTCCCGATTGAGCCGCTCGAGCAGCGTCAGCACCTCCTCGGCGGACTTGCGGTCGAGGTCCCCCGTCGGCTCGTCGGCCACGAGGATCGTCGGATCGGTGGCGATGGCCCGCGCGATCGCGACCCGCTGCTCCTGGCCGCCGGAAAGCTGGCGCGGATAGTGGCGCATCCGGTCGGCGAGGCCGACGAGCGTGAGCGCCGTCTCGACGTGCTTTTTCCGCTCGCCCTTGGAGAGCGACGTCAGGAGGAGCGGCAGCTCGACGTTCTCGAAGGCCGTGAGCACGGGGATCAAGTTGTAGAACTGGAACACGAACCCGATGTGCGTGGCGCGCCAGCGGGCGGCCTGCGATTCGCTCAGCGTGGTGACGTCCGTGCCCGCGACCGCCACCGACCCCACGTCGGGGCGATCGATGCCCGCGATCAGGTTGAGCAGGGTGGTCTTGCCGGACCCGGACGGGCCCATCAAGCCGAGGAACTCCCCCTCGGGGACGTCGAGCGAGATGTCGTGCAACACGGGAATCGCCATGCTGTCGCGCCGATAGGACTTCGAAACCCCGCGGACCTGCACGATCGAGTTGGGCATGTGCTCCTCTACTGCACGGTGACTTTGGCGCCGCCGCGCAGGCGGGCGCTGACGCTGTCGACCACCTGAACCCCGGGACGCAATCCCTCGCGGATGGCGACGGACGAGCCGACCTGCCGGCCCGCCACCACCGGCACCTCCACCGCCCGGCCCCGCTCCACGACGAAGACGACGGAGCGCCCGTTTCGCTCCGTCACCGCGGTACCCGGCACCACGAGAAGGGGCTGGGTGTCCACGGCCACGCGCGACGGGCGCGGCAGGAAATGGACCTTGGCGCTCATCTCCGGCAGCACCCGCGCGTCGTAGGAGCGGAAGGCGACCTTCACCTGCACCGTCGCTTTGGCGCGGTCCGCCGTCGGCACGATCTTGGCCACGACGCCCGGGTAGCGCACGTCGGGATACGCGTCCAGCACGATCTCGCACGGCTGGTCGGGGCTGACGGCCTCGAGGTTCGATTCCGCCACGTCGGCCTCGACCTGAAGCGAGCGCAGGTCGGCCACCGTCACGACGGCGCTCTTGGAAAACGCGCTCGCGGCGAGCGGCGCCACCACCTCCCCCACGTCGGCGTTCTTGGTCAGGACCGTGCCGTCGAAGGGCGCGCGGATGACGGTATTCTCGAGCGCCACCTGCGCGGCGTCGACCGCCGCCTCCGCGGCCGCGATGCCCGCCTTCACGCGCTGGTAACGCGCCTCCGCGGCGTCGAGGCTCGCTTGCGACGAGAACCCGCTGTCGCCGAGCAGCCGCTCCCGCGCGAGCGACCGCTCCGCGTCGTGCAGCTCGGCACGGCTGAGCTGGACGTTGGCCTGGGCCTGGGCGAGCTGGGCCTTGACGTCGGCGTCCTCGATACGGGCGATCACCTGGCCGGCCCGTACCCGATCGCCCTCGACGACCCCGAGGTAGACGAGCCGACCCGTGCCCTTGGAGGCGACGGCGGCCTTGCGCTGCGCCACGACGTAGCCGCTGGCGACGAGGACCGCGCCCGCCCGGACCGGCGACACCATGGTCGCGGGCGTGAGATGCACCGGGAGCGCGGGGCTGAGCGCGCCGCCGGCGAGCACGAGGGCCGCCGCGACGACGACCGTGGCGGCGGGCAGTCCGATCGCGAGCCAGCGCCGCGCGCGGCGGGGCGACGGCCCGGCCGTGGGCTCGGGGGAGCGGTTGATGCGCAGCGCGGCGAGGTCCGCGTTCTTCGCTTCCATGGCCCCAATGCTAACACCTCCGGCAAGCGCACGACGAGCCGGAGCGGACCCACATCAAGTCGTCGGTTCTTGGGGCGTGCGGCGGGCCTCCGGGGCTCACGCCCCGGCGGGTTCGGGAGGCGGGCTCCCCAGCACCGGCCCGCGGGTGGCGGCCGCCTTGTCCCGCGCCGCTGCTTCGGGCGACGCCGCGGCAGGCGGCGTCGACGCCGGTGCGACGGGCGGCAACGCCTTCCCGGCGACGACGAGATCGACCTCCTCGCGGTCGAGCGTCTCGCGCTCGAGCAGGGCGGCCGCGAGCCGGTCGAGCTGGTCGCGGTGCTTGGTGAGGATGTCCCTCGCGTGCTCGTACGCTTCGCCGAGCAGGCGCTTCAGCTCGGTGTCCACCAGCTCGGCGGTACGCTCCGAGACCTCGCGGCGCTGCACCACTTCCCGCCCCAGGAAGATCTCGGCTTCCCGGTCGCCCACGGCGATCGGCCCCACGACGTCGCTCATCCCGAACTGCGTCACCATCCGGCGGGCCATCTCGGTGGCCTGCTGGATGTCCGAATACGCGCCGGTCGTGACCTTGTCGGGGCCGAACACCAGCTCCTCCGCCACGCGCCCGCCGTACGACATCGCCAGCTGACCCAGCAGCCACTGCTTCGTGACGTTGCGACGGTCCTTCTCGGGGAGGAAGAACGTGATCCCCAGCGCACGGCCCCGCGGAACGATGGTGACTTTGTGGATGGGATCGATACCCGGGACGGTGAGTCCCACGAGCGCGTGCCCTGCCTCGTGATACGCGGTGAGTTTCCGTTCTTCCTCGGTCAGGACCATACTCTTGCGCTCGAGGCCGAGCATGACCTTGTCCTTCGCGTCCTCGAGGTCGTCCATGTCGACGAAGGGCTTGTTGCGCCGCGCGGCCAGGAGCGCCGCTTCGTTCACGACGTTCGACAGCTCGGCCCCGGACAGCCCCGGCGTGCCTTTGGCGATCCGCTCGAGGTTCACGTTGCCCGCGAGCGGGATCTTGCGGGTGTGGACGCGCAGGATCTGCTCCCGTCCTTTCACGTCGGGCATGTCCACGACGATCTGGCGGTCGAAGCGACCGGGGCGCAGCAGCGCCGGGTCGAGGATGTCGGGACGGTTGGTGGCGGCGAGCAGGATGACGCCGTCGTTCGACTCGAAGCCGTCCATCTCCACGAGCAGCTGGTTGAGCGTCTGCTCGCGCTCGTCGTGCCCGCCGCCGAGCCCCGCGCCGCGGTGCCGCCCGACGGCGTCGATCTCGTCGATGAAGATGATGCAGGGCGCGTGGGCCTTGCCTTGCTCGAACAAGTCGCGCACGCGCGACGCGCCCACGCCCACGAACATCTCGACGAAGTCCGAGCCCGACATCGAGAAGAACGGCCGCCCCGCCTCGCCCGCGACCGCCTTGGCGAGCAGCGTCTTCCCCGTTCCCGGGGGACCCACCAACAGCGCCCCCTTGGGGAGCCGCCCGCCCAGCCGCTGGAACTTCTGCGGGTCCTTCAGGAAATCGATGATCTCCTCGAGCTCCTGCTTCGCTTCGTCGGCGCCGGCCACGTCGGCGAAGGTGACCTTCGGGGTGTCACCCGCCAGGAGCTTCGCCTTCGACTTGCCGAACGCGAACGCGCGGTTTCCCCCCTGCTGCATCTGCCGCACCATGAAAATCAGCAAGCCGATGATGAACAAGTACGGCAGGAAGCTGAAGAGAAACACGCCGAACGACTGCTTCTCCTCGCGGGCCCGCACGTCGACGCCCTTCTGCCGCAGGGTGCTCACCCAGGCGTCGGTGGACTCGAAGGGCAGCAGCATCGTGAAGTGCTCGGCCGTATGCCGGCCGACCGTAACCGGCGCGCGGAAGTCCCCTTTCACCTGCGCGCGGTCGGTGATTTCCACCGCGGCGACGTTTCCCTTGTCCAGCTGCTCCGTGAACTGCGGCGTGTACGACAGGTCCACCGCTTCTTGCCGGCGGTTCGAAGCGAACTGCACCAGGAAGATCGAGCCCACGATCAGCAGCGCCCAGAACGACAGCGTCCGCAGGGTGCGGGCCCAGCTGAATTCGCGCGGCGGGGGGACGCGGTTCGCCATCAGGTCAGGCTCGCCACGTAGGGAAGGTGCCGGAAATTTTCGGCGTGATCGAGCCCGTACCCGACCAGAAACACCCGGGGGGCGTCGAACCCGACGAACGCGGGCTCCAGCTCGAGGTGCTGAGCCAGATGCTTGTGGAGCAGCGCACAAATCTCCAGACTCCGGGGGGCACGCTCCCGCACCAAGCTCACCAGCCGATTGAGCGTCTTCCCGGTATCCACGATGTCCTCCACCAACAGGATGTGCTTACCCCGCAGCTCCGTTTCCGGATCGTACAAGAGCCGCACGTTCCCGCTCGAAATCGTATCGGCGCCGTAGCTCGCGGCCACCAGGAAGTCCACCTGGAGCGGCCGCTCGATGCGGCGCACGAGATCGCTCAGAAAGATAAAGCTCCCTTTGAGGAGGCCGAGCACCAGGAGTTCGCCGTCGGGGTACGCCGCCGTGATCTCCTGACCCAGCTCGCGGACCCGGCGCGCAATGGTCTCCTCGTCGAAGACGATGCGCTTGAGCTCACGCCCGCCGGTCTGCTTGAGGCTCGCCGTGCTTGGTAACATCCACCCGCACCGCCGGGGTTCCGGGCCGCGGGAGATCGGCAGCACTCCGGCAGACACCGGGGACCCAAAGAATGGTTTGGCCGCGCGCGACGATCGGGTACTGCGCCCGGTCGCTCCGCGACACACGCGCCTCCATCAACAAGCGCCGCACCGGCCGATGCCCCACCCCGCCGAGCGGCACCAGCCGGTCACCCGCCCGGAGCGGTCGCACTTCCCAGTCCCCTCCGACGATCCACGTCGTCCAGTCACCGCGCGCGACGCGCTCCGGCGCCGGCTCCGCGGACCAGTCCACCCGGAACTCACCGAACTGCGCACGCCCGCGGTCGCGCCCAGCCACGACCGCCACAACCTCCCGAACCTCCCGCGCGCCAGCGCGGCTCACACGCACGCGGTCGAACACCACCTCCGCCGCCCACCCGCCACCGAGCGCCTGACGCCGCCCCGACGAACGCTGCGCCAGCCGTACCAGCTGACGCGCCCGCCGCGGGCCCAGCACCAACCCGGCGCGCCGCGCCGCGGCCCGCAACACAGCTACAGCCAATGCGTTATCATAGCCCGCCAGCCCCCCCCGGGCAACGTCAAAGCCGTCCTCGTGCAGCCGCAGCTCGAGATCGGGCAGGTAGCGCAGCACACGGTCCCACGCGCGCCGCTCGAGCGCCGCCGCCCGGCCGGCGCGCGCCAGGTCGTCGCGCACGCGCGCGCCCAGGCGCGCGGAGACCAGCGGCAGCAGCACCGTGCGCACCCAGCTGCGGAGATGCTTGGGGTCACGGTTCGCGGGATCGTCGTGGACCGCGAGGCCCCGGGCGGCGACGTGCTCGACCAGATCGTCACGGGTGAACGCCAGCAGCGGGCGAACCAGTCCTCCGCGTGCGCGGGCCGGCATACCGGCGAGCCCAGCCGGCGCGCTGCCCCGCAGCAGCCGCAAGAGAATCGTCTCGACCTGATCGTCCCGGTGGTGAGCCGTGACGAGAAAGCGCGCCGCGCGGCGGCGCTGCACCTCGGCCAGCCACGCGTACCGCGCGCGCCGCGCAACGGTTTCGGTGGCGTCCGGACCGAGACGCAACTCTCCGAGCTCGAACGGCAACCCGTATCGCCGCGCGAGCGCCGCGACCGCCTGTCCCACCGTCCCGCTGTCCGCCCGCATCCCGTGGTCCGCGTGCGCCACCACCAGTGACAGACCGAGCTCCGGAGCGAGGGCGTGCAGCAAGTCGAGCAGCGCTACCGAATCGGCCCCCCCCGACACGGCCACCACCGCGGTTCCCCCCCCGGCGAAGAGGCGACGGCGGGCGAGGTGATCGCGCAAGCGCGCTAGCAACGGGGTCATGCCATAGTATAAATGATAGGCCGCGACACCGCGGACCCCGCGGCTTGCCGCGCGAGCGCGCGGGGCCGAGAATAGGGCCATGCCAAAGCTGCAGCCCGATCAGATCTATCAGCTGCTGCGCAACTTGACCTCGCCGGTGGTGGCAATCACGTGCCGGCGCGACGCCAAGGACAACGGCATGATTGCCGACAGCGCCGTGCGCGCCTCGATCGCGCCTACCGTGCCGCGGCTGTCCGTCTACGTCCACAAGTTCAACTTCAGTCACGACCTGATCTTCGAGACCGGTCGTTTCGTGTTGCACGTCTTGCGCGATGATCAGTTCGAGCTGATCCACCGCCTCGGTTTCGTGAGCGGTCGGACGCGCGACAAGCTGGCCGGCATCCCGCACCGGCCCGGCACCCTCGGGGCGCCGGTGCTGGACGACTGCTACGCCCACTTCGAGTGCCGCGTGGTGAACGTCATGGACACCGGGAGCTCGACGTGCTTTCTGGGCGACGTCGCGGCGGTGGGCCACGGCGCGGCCGAGCGCGCTCAAGGCGACGTGATGACGGCCGCGTACTTTCGCGCCAACATGCCGGCGGAGTGGCGGTCCGAGTACGAGACCCTGCTGCGCGCGGCGCAGGCGTACGCCGCCGAGCGCTCGCACGACATCCGGCCGGTCATCTGGGGGAGCCTCCGGCAGCCTTAGGGCTCGACGACGTCGATGGTCTCGCCGGCCTTGAGGGGGCCGGCCACGTTCTGGCGTCGACCGGACGGCCAGCGCACTTCGATCGCCGCGGCGTGGTCCGCGCCCGCGAGGCCGAAATACAGCGGCAGGTCGCTCTGGGAGAGGTATCCCGACTTTCCGTCGCAGACTTTCAGCAGCCGACGCCCGTCGGGCAGCACGACGGTCACCTGCGCGCCGAGCCCCTCGCGGTTCGAGCGCGTGCCGCGCAGCCGGATCTTGAGGAAGTGGACCTGGTGTCGCTGCGCGAGATCGCTCACCAGCACCTGCGGCCCGGCGTTGAACTCGTTGGTGACGATGTCGAGATCACCGTCGCCATCCAGGTCGAGCGCCACCGCGGAGCGGCTGCCGCGCGCGGCCATCATGGTCAAGTGGCCCGCGGCATCCACTCGACACGCCCCCGCCATCGAGTCCGGATGGGCGCAGGCGCGACATAAGGAGTGGCCCTGGTCCGCGCCTCTGCAGTCCAGGGTGAACCACACTTGCTGGGTGCCGAGCGGCCGTGGCTCGACCCCCACCACGAATTCGCTCGGCAGGAAGTGGCGTCCTCCCTCGTTGAGCAGGACCGAGTTGATCCCGTAGCGGTAGGGGAAGTTCATCCCCGCCGCGATGAAGATGTCGTCCCAGCCGTCGGCGTTGAAGTCGTCCACGCTCGGCCCCCACGGCCAATACGTTTCGACACCGACGGAGTCGGAAATCTCCTCGAATCGGCCGCCGCCTCGGTTTGCGAACAGCGCGTTGCCGAAGATCAGGCCGCCCTTGCCCCCCGGAAACAGGGCAGCGGATACCTGCGAAGAGTCGTCCTTGCGGCCCTCGGCCGCCCAATCGCCGGGCCGGAGGTCGACCCACATGTCCGCGTGCATGTTGGTGACGAAGAGGTCGAGCCGACCGTCCCCATCGAAGTCGAACGCCTTCACCCCCATCGCGCCCCAGGGAGTCTTCGGGAAGTACTGCGCCGTCGCGTCGCGAAACCGCTTCCCGCCCTCGCTGAGCCAGACGTGATTCGGCCCTTGCATGTTGAGGACATAGAGATCGGGGAACCCGTCATCGTTCACGTCGAGCGCCGTGGCATCGCCGCTCCAACTCAAATCCACCAGCCCGACCTCGCGACTCACGTCCTTGAAGCGGTTGCCGCCCAGGTTGCGGTAGAGAATGCTCGCTTCGGCGCGCTCAGGGTGGAGATGGCCGGTGAAGGCGTCCTCCAAAGCGACATAGTAGCCCCCCGGCCCGCGCTGGTTGGTGGTGTACACGCCCACGTTGGTGAGGAACAGATCGAGCAGGCCGTCGCCGTCGTAGTCGAAAAACACCGCGCCGGAGGAGTGACCCACGTATCCCACTCCCGCCTGCGCGGTGATGTCGCGAAACGTCCCGTTGCCCAGGTTCTCGAACAGCCGATTCCCATGGCGCACGGTCGTCACGAACAAGTCGGGGTCGCCGTCGTTATCGATGTCGGCGAACGCGCATCCCACCGCGATCGCGTCCGGCATGGCCAGCCCGGCTCGGGCGGTGACGTCCACGAAGCGACCGTTGCCGACGTTCTTCCACAGCTCGTTGGTGCCGAGCTGCGTCACGAAATAGAGATCGGGGAGACCGTCGCCGTCGACATCCGCGGCGCACACTCCGCTGCCGTGGTCGTAGTGCGCCAGCTTGTAGGCCTTGCCCGCGTCGTCGACGACCCGGTTCTCGAACGTGATGCCGCTGGCCTGTCTGCGATCCGTGAACCGGAAGTCGTGCAGTACGTGCGAGTGCGCGGCCAGCTCGGTTTCCTGGCGGGCCCGCTCGACCAGCCACGCCGGGGTGCGGGGCGAGCGGCACGAGGCCGCGAGGAGAGCGAGTGTTACGACGAGTGCGCCGGGCCCCGACAAGCGATGCGACATGGTACCACCTCGCTTCTGGTCCGGCACTAGTAGCGGCGGTCGGACTCGAACCGACGACCCGCGGATTATGATTCCGCTGCTCTAACCAGCTGAGCTACGCCGCCGTAAGTGCAGCAGAACAACCTAGCGTAGCACGGTCGGCGACGGCAGGGCCAGCCGTGGCTGAGCACGCCCCGGGCTTGTTCCACTCAAGTGCCCGATGCACTTGAGCTTACGCGACCGCGTGATGCGCCACACAGCCCCCCAGGCCGGGCTACGCGAACTTCGTCGTGCCGGGTGGATCCAGGGAAATACCCACCACCTGACTGTTCGCTGAGGGCGCAGCGCCCCTCCTCAGCCCTACTGAGCTAGGAGAGACACTGTGAACCGAGTATTCGTGGTCCTTCTCGCCTTGGTCGCCACGCCGGTGGTCGCGAGCGTGGCCCAGGATCGACCTGGGTCCGACCCGCGCGAACTCAAGCCAACGAGCGGCGCGCGACGTGCCTCCGGGTCGCTCGACAATCCGGGTCTGGGTCACGACGCGGCGCACTGCGCGATGCGTGCGAGGCTGCACCCGGGCGAAACCATCAACAAGTGTCCGGATCCCGTAACGGACCCGGGGACGCCGCCGCCCCCGCCGCCCCCCCCGCCGCCGCCTCCTCCTCCCCCTCCGCCCCCGTCGTCGACGTGCGGGAGCGCTCCGGTGGGCGGTGGAACCATGTGGATCGAAGGCCAGGTGTACCAGGACTTCGCGCCATGGAGCGGCCTCGAGGGCTGGTGCGTCCAGCTCACTGGTCCGGTCTCGGGCGCGGTGACGACGGACGCTGCGGGGAACTATCGGCTCTCGGGGCTTCCGGCCGGCACGTACACAGTCTGCGAAGTGCTGCAGGCCACCTGGCGTGAGACTTTCCCCGGGGACGGGGCTGCGTGCCCGAGTGGATTCGGGTACACGCTCACCTTCGTCGACGCCGGGACCGGCGTCAGCTTCATCGACTTCGCCAACGTCACTCCGTAAGGCGCACGTAGGTCAGGGCATATACGGCCGGCGTCGATCGACGCCGGCCGTTGTGTTTTCGCCCTTGTTGCAGCCCCGCAGCGGCCGGTACGGGAACCCACAGGAGGGCCAGCGTGGTAGTGACAATGCCGGCGCGAGAGCGTCCGGTGACTGTGGTGTGTCGTTACGAGTTGTGAACTTGCACACAGAGAGCGAGAGGTGATGTCAGATGAGCGACCTGCTTGCCAACTATTGGTGGGCCGTGCTCGCCGCAGGTGCTGTCGTGGCGTTCCTGGTCTTTCGTTCCCGGCTACCGCGCCGGCAGTGATTGACCTGATGTAGTGACGGCCCCGACAGCTCGGCTGTCGGTTCGAAGGCTACTGCAGGGGCAACCCGGCGGTAGCCTTCGTCTTTCTCGCCCTGCCCTGACCTGGTCCTCGGGGGTTCCACCAGCGGTCGAACACGATGGCCCCTGCCCCCACCACGACGGCTCCGGCGACATCGGGGACGTAATGAAAGAACAGCAGCACCGTCCCGGCGGTCATGCTCACGGCGAGGGGCAGCAGGGTCCAGAACAGCCCGCGCCGCGCCGCCCAGAGATCCCACATCAACACCACCACGGCGGCGACATGCGCGCTCGGGAAAGACGTCCCGGGCACCATGGCGTCTCGGCCGGCCAGCATGGCCATCCGAGAGAAGAACCCGCTTCCCAGGTGCCGAACCTGAAGCTCCGGCGTGACGTAGCGTGGACTCATGGCGGGGTACGCAAGACCGAGCACGAAGCAGCAGGCGAGCGTGTAGCAGAGCCTGCGCACGGCGTCGCCCGCCCGCCGCTGGGAGCCGCCGGTCCCCGGCGCGAAGAGAGCCGCCGTACCGGTGACCAGGATCGGCTCGTACGCCAGGTAGGAGAATGCGAGCCATTCCCGAACGGGCGACGAGGGAACGTAGGGCACCTGCGGCAGCACACGGCGCTGGAGTCCGAGGAGCGTCGCATCGTGCCACTGCGTCCGGGCGGGGTCGAGCAGTCCCGTCTGAAGATAGAGGAAGTAGAATCCGAGCAATGGCAGCCCGACCGCGAGGTAGCGGACCACGGCACTGTGCCCGCGGCGCAGCCGCGGCGTGCCCATGAGGAGTAGCAGGGCGAACAGACCGTCGGCGCCGAGCGCAGCCGTAGCGGCCGGGGTGCGTGCTTGGAGCGCGACAACGGCCCCGAGGAGAATCGTGAACCCGGCCGTGAACCGTTCACAGGCATTCGGGGCTCCGCCATGTGCACCATTTCGCATCTGATTCCTCTGGCAAAACGATCGATAGACCTCACGACTGCATCCGGCGAGCCGTCTAGGACATGCGCTGTTTCGGCGGTGTCGGCTGGCGTTGAGCCGACGACACAGCCGTTGCGTAGACGCAGCACGTGTCCTCTAGCGTACCCGGACATCTCCCTACACGCGTCCACCTGGACGACGCCGACGCGGTGCGACGCTTGCATACCCTCGGGAGCCTATGAAGACACTGCGTTTTGCGCTCCTCGCCACCGTGGCTCTGGGCTGTCATTTCGACAAGCTGTTCCAGCCTTCGCGCGGCGGGCACGCACCTCCCGCCGGGTCCCCGACGACCCGACTCAGGTTCACGACGCAACCCGACAGCACAATGAAGGACAGCACCATCCAGCCGCCGGTCGAGGTCACGGCTTTCGATTCGGCCGGCAACGTTGTGCCGAGCTTCACGGGGAACGTGACCGTCGCCATCGGCCACAACGGAAGCTCGCTGGCCGCGAAGCTGAACGGCACGAAGCAGGTCGCCGCAGTGAACGGCGTCGCGACTTTCGCTAACTTAAGTATCGACCAGATCGGCACGGGGTATACACTCACGGCGTCGGCGGCGCCATACGCGGGCGATATCAGCACGCCGTTCGACGTGACCGCGACGCCGCCGACCACGGGCCCGGCGACGAAGCTCATGTTCGTGAGACAGCCGACCAACACGCCGCCAGGCGCGACGATCTCGCCGCCCGTGCAAGTCGCGGCGGTGGACGACCAGAACAATATCGTGACCACGTTCAGCGGCAGCATCACGATCGCGATCGGCCATAACGGCGGTTTGCTCAAAGCAGGTACCTTGAGTGGTACGTTGCTCCAACCCGCAGTGAACGGGATCGCTACGTTCACGGACCTGAGTATCGACCAGGCGGGGACCGACTTTTACACGCTGCGGGCAAGCAACCCCCAGCTGGGCAACGTGGAGAGCTTTCACTTCTCTGTCTCGGTGCTGTAATGCGTTGTCCCCGCTGTTTCCTCGCCGACATCCCCGAGGGAGCGCGGACCTGCGTGCTGTGCGGCTACTCGCCCGACGCACACGCGGCTGCCGGTGACGCTACCCAACCAACGGCCCCCGCCCGTGGCCGCCGCACCACTTCGGCCAGCGGGTCCACGCCGACGGACCCGCACGGCTCGCCGCAGTCGACGGCCGTGGCCGAGGAGGCCGACGTCGCGCCCACAGAGCTCGACGCGCGACGCGAGCTGTCGGCCGAGTTTCGCATCGAGGAGCTGCTGCGAGGGTCGCCCGAGCCGATCGTGTATCTCGCCTGGGACGGCGCCGATCACCCGCTGACGCTCAAGGCCATAGCGCGCCAGCAGCTGGGACCGGCCGCGGATCGGTTCGCACGCGCGGCCGAAGCGGCCATGCAGCTCGAGCACTCGCACATCGTCCCACCGTTTCGTTTCGGCTGTACCGAGCATTTCATGTGGTACGCCACGAAGCGGGCCGACGGGCGCTCGCTCGAGAGCATCCTGGAGACGGTGGGCTCGCTGGAGCTGCCGACCTGCGTCCGCGTCCTGGAGCAGGTGGCGAGCGCGCTGGACCACGCGCACCGGCGGGGCCTGGCGCACGGGGGTCTGCGATCCGACTGTGTCATCGTCGGTGCGAACGAGTGGGTGCAGGTGAGCGACTTCATGGTCGGGGGAGTGTTCCAGGTTCCGCCCGACGAAGCCCGAGCGAGCGAGCCCGGACCGCGAGCCGATCAGTACGCGCTGGGGGCGCTGGCGTACGAGTGCCTGACCGGAACGCCGGTGCGCGACGCGCCCCCGCTCTCCAGGTTGCTGGAATCGCGGAGCGACATCCCCCTCCACGTCTCGCAGGCGCTGCGGCGCGCCTTGAGCAGCCGACCCGCCGAGCGGTTTCCGACCGTGCTCGACTTCGTCACCGCGCTCGGCGGACCCACGGCCGCCGCCCCGGCCGCCGCGCCGTCGGCGTCCTGGTTCGACGGGACCTCGCAGCGGGCCCCGCGCTCGCCAGTCGTGATCGTCGCCGACGAGGAGGAGGAAGACGAGGAGCTGGAGCGGGCGCCGCCTCCCCCGACGCGTCGCACCGGCCGCTTCGTCATCGCCGCGGGCCTGATCGTCGTCCTGGGCGGGGGTGCTGTGTGGCTCGGCACGGCGTCCGCGCCGGCCTCGCAGCCGAGCGCCTACGACGCCAGCATCCCACCGTCCGAGTCGGTGCCATCGCCCGTGCCGGTGCGCAGCGGCGTCGACACCGCGGCGCTCGCCGAGCGCCAGCCCCCGGCGGCGACGCCCCTCCCGACGGTCGAGACACCGCCGCCGCCGCAACAACAGCGCGAGACAGCGCGCCCGCGGCCGGAGCCTACGCCGGTCAAGCGGGCACCCCTGGTGCGGCGCGCGGCGCCCGCGCCACCGCCACGTCGGGTCGAGCGGCCGGTCGAGCGCCCCGCGGAGCCGGCGCTGCTGTCGGTCAACTCGGTTCCCTGGGGCAGTGTATACGTCGACGGCCAGCCGGTGGGCAACACGCCGCAAATCGATCTGCAGGTGGCATCCGGATCGCACCGCCTGCGCGTCGAGCGCGACGGGTTCCGTCCCTATGAGCGGCTGGTCGAGCTGGCCCCCGGGCAGCGCCTGCGGATCACCGACATCACCCTGGTGGAGCGCTAGCCGTGTCGCGAACCCTCGTCGTCTTCGTGGTCGTCCTTACCGCCGCGCCCCGCCTGACGGCGCAGACGGCCACCGACCTGCTGGAGCAGGGCGTGCGGGCCTATCAGAAGCTCGAGTACGATGCCGCGGTGGCCCTGTTGCGCGAGAGCCTGGCGCGCCGGGCGCCCACGGCCCTCGCGGACTCGCAGCGGGCGCGAGCGCTCTCCTATCTCGGTGCGACCGAGCTGTTCCAACAGGAGCGCGACTCCGCGGCCGGCTCGTTCCGGGAGCTGGTACGGCTCGATCCCCGCTACCGGCCGGACGAGCTCATCTTTCCGCCGCAGGTCACCAATCTGTTCGAGGAGGTGCGCCGCGCGACCAAGGTACTGACCGTCCAGGTACCAGCATCCATGGAGCTGCGCCCCCGACGGGAGTCGTTCACGGCTCGCGTGATCACGACGTCGGTGCTGCCCGTGCTGGTCACGCTGGCGCACGACGACGGGACACCGGTGCGGACGCTGTGGGACGGGCGCGTGCCCGACAGCATGGTCGTGAAATGGGATGGGACGACCACCGACGCGGGAGCCCTGCCGGAGGACGGGCACTACGTGCTGCGTGTGGCGCCCAACCCGGCGACGGAAGACGGACCACGCCCGCTGCAAGTGACGCTGGACATCACGCAGGAGCCGCCCGACACCCTGAGTTGGCCGCCGCCCCCGACCGCCCCTCCGCTCCTGCCGGAGCGCACGTCGGCGTCGCCCGCGCTGGGCTCGCTGGCGGCGGGGACGCTGGCGGGCGGGGCCGTGGTCGCCCTCCCGTCGCTGTTCGGCCGTAGTGGAGAGGCCACCGGGGCGCGGTTCGCCGTGGCCGCCACCGTCAGCATCGCCGGGCTGGTGGGATTCTTCGCCCACCAGCCTCGCCCGATCGCGGCCAACATCCGCGCCAACGCCCCCGCACGCGCGGACTGGCAGCGTCGCGTCGAGGCCGTGAAGACCGAGAACGCCAAGCGTCGCGGATCGGCGCGTCTGCTGATTCGGGCCGGACCGGTGACGGTCGCGGAGCGGACGCCATGAGGGCGCTCGCCGCCACCTGCGCGTTCGTGCTGGCGGCGTCGGTGGCGTCCGCGCAGCGCCGACCCACTATCGGCCTGCGCGCGGACGCCTTCATGATGTGGGTGCACAGCGATACGGGCAGCGCCCGCACGTCGCTGCGCGGTCCCGGGTTCGGCGGTGAGGGCCGGATTGCCGTCAACGGGCTGCTGTTCGGCCTGGGACTGCTGGAGGGCCAGCTCAAGCCCGCCGGCGGCACGGGGGGAGGGGCGGGAGCGTCACAGCTCGACCTCGTGCAGGGGACGGTGTTCGCGGGCGGCCGGCTGCTACCCTGGCTCGAGATCACCGCCGGGCCGGTGGTGCGGGCGTACGTGACGGATTCCACGACGGAGCGCTGGGTGTTCTGGCAGGCGCGGGCGCGCGTGGACGCGCCGATCGTCGTGGGGAAACTGGGGAGCTATTTCGAGGTGTGGCGGGCGCTCGCCTCCGACGTGAACCTGCCGACCGGGGCCGGCCGGATCCAGGGGGGAGAGGCCGGTGTGGTGTATCAGCCGCCGCGGCAGCGTGTGTGGCTGCGCCTCTCCTACCGCATGGACGACGCGCTGCTGGGCGGGCCCGGCGGCAACGAAACGATGGAAGCGATCACGCTCTCCGGCGGTATCGTCGTCCCCTGACCGACGTCAGGGCGGCGGCACCAGGCGATACAGCAGCTCTCCCTTGCGGATCATCCCGAATTGCTCCCGCGCCGCGCGCTCCTGAGCGGCGGGATCTTCCTCGAGTCCGCGAGCCAGGCGTTGCAGCGAGTCGAGCTCCAGCTCGAGGTCACGCACGGTCCGGCGCTCCTCCGCCCGCTGGCGGCGCAGCGTGAGCCAGTCGAGTGTGCTGTACTCTCCGGCCTGGAAGGCGAGTCCGGCCAGCACGACTCCGGCGGTGAGGCCGATCAAGCGGGTCCGGGTCACAGACCGTACAGGTGGCGGCCGGGATAGTAGGCCGCGTCGCCCAGGTCTTCGGCGATGCGCAGCAGTTGATTGTATTTCGCGACGCGGTCGGTGCGCGAGGCGCTGCCCGTCTTGATCTGCCCCACCCCGGTCCCGACCGCGAGATCCGCGATGAACGTGTCTTCCGTCTCGCCGGAGCGGTGGGAGATGACGGCGCCGTACCCGTTGGAGCGCGCGTGCTCGATGCACTGCAGCGTCTCGGTGAGCGTCCCGATCTGATTCAACTTGATGAGGATGGCATTGGCGACGCCCTCCTCGATGCCGCGGTCGAGCCGCTCGACGTTGGTGCAGAACAGGTCGTCTCCCACGAGCTGCACCCGTGCCGACAGCGCCTCCGTGAGCTTCGCCCACCCGGTCCAGTCGTCTTCGGCCAGGCCGTCTTCGATCGACACGATCGGGTAGCGATCGATCCAGCTCTTGTAGAGCGCGACCATGTCTTCCGCCGACTTCGACCCCGCTCCACTCTTTTTGAACACGTAGCTGCCATCCTGGTACAGCTCGGATGCGGCCGGATCGAGTGCGATGGCCACGTCCTTCCCGGGCTCGAAACCCGCGCTTTCGATGCCGGCGATCACCGCCTCGAGCGCGGCCTCGTCGCTCGGGAGATTGGGCGCGAAGCCGCCTTCGTCTCCCACGGCCGTCGAGAGGTTGCGCTTGGCGAGCACCTTCTTGAGTCCATGAAACACCTCGACGCCCGTGCGCAAGCCGTCGGCGAAGCTCTCCGCGCCAATCGGGACGATCATGAACTCCTGAAAGTCGACGTTGTTGGCCGCATGCGCCCCCCCGTTGAGGATGTTCATCATCGGCACGGGAAGGACGTTGCGCACGGGCCCGCCGAGATAACGGTACAGCGTGAGCCCCGCGTCCTGGGCCGCCGCCCGCGCCACGGCCATCGAGACCGACAGGATGGCGTTGGCCCCCAGGTGACTCTTGTTGGGCGTGCCGTCGAGATCGAGCATCGCATAGTCGACCACGATCTGATCCTCGGCCGACATGCCTTCCAGGCGCGGGGCGATCACCTCGTTGACGTTCTTCACCGCCTCGAGCACGCCCTTCCCGCCGAAGCGCTTCTGGTCGCCGTCCCGCAGCTCCACCGCTTCGTGCTCGCCGGTGGAGGCGCCGCTCGGCACCGCGGCCCGGCCCGCCGCACCGCTCGACAACGTGACGTCCGCTTCGATGGTCGGGTTGCCCCGGCTGTCGAGAATCTCGCGCGCGTGGACCGAAATGATCGTGCTCATGATGGCTGGTACCCTAGCGGTCGGAGGCGCCCGCGTCAACGCGCGCCTTGAGCCGCACCACCGCCGCGCGCACGCGGTCGCGCAGCTCCTGGCGTCGCTCGAGTGTCAGATCGGCGGTGGAGATCGGGTCGCCGATCTCGATGCGGATCGGGCGGGGCCGCAGGAAAAAGCGCCCCTTGGGCATGATGGTGAAGGTGTCGCGCACGTAGAGCGGCACGACCGGAACCCGCGCCGCGATCGCGAGGCCGAACGGCGCATTCTTGAAGGGCAGGAGCTCGCCCGTGCGGCTGCGCGTGCCTTCGGGGAACACCACGGCCGAAATCCCGCTCGCGATCACCGCCGCCGCTCGCTGGTACGCCTCGAGCGCCCGCGCGGGGTGCGCCCGGTCGATCATGATGTGCCCGGCGGTGACCATGGCGCGGCCCAGCAGCGGGATGCGCTCCAGCTCCTGCTTCGCCACGAACCGGACCGAGCCGGGGAGCGTGGCCGCCAGCGCCCAGATGTCGAACATCGACGAGTGGTTCGACGCGTACACGACGGGCCCGGCGGGCACGCGCTCCAGCCCCACGACCTGCACGGGTGTGCCGGCCGCCCGCAACAGGTCGCGCGACCAGTCGTTCGTGCCCCAGTCGTACACGCCCCCTCCACCGGGCCGGCGCTTCACGCCGACGAGCGCCGCCACGATCACCCCCGTGGCATGGATCGCGCTCGAGACCACGAGAACCAGGGCGAACCAGGCGGTGCGGATCATTGGGCGGGGAAATGATCGAAGCCGGAGAGCGACGCTGCCGGTCTTCCGTTGTCCGTGACCCGTGCGCCACCGCCCCGCGTGCAGGCGCCGATGCGCGTGAGCGGCAGGCCGGTGGCACGACGAAACGCGCGTGCCGCGCGCTCATCAAAGCGCCGCGGCAAGGCCACCAGCAGCTCGTACTCCTCGCCGCTCTGCGCGGCCGCGCGCGCCGTCGCCCCCGGCCAACGGGGGATTCGCTCCAGCGCGATCTCGACCCGCACGCCGGACGCGGCGGCGAGGTGGCCTGCGTCCGCCGCGAGGCCGTCCGAGACGTCGATCATGGCGCGCGCGCCATGCCGCGCGAGCCAGGCTCCGGCGGCGATCCGCGGCTCGGGGCGGACGAACCGCCGGCGCACGGGGGCCGGCGGGCGCCGCCCCGCGAGCAGCGCCGCGAGCGCCAGCCCCGCGCCGCCCAACCGCCCCGTCACCCACACTCCGTCGCCGGGCCGCGCGCCGCTCCGCCGCACCGGCCGCCGGGCGACGCCGAGCGCGCAGACATCCACGAGATAGCGTGAGGAGCGCGTGAGATCGCCGCCGAGCACGTGAGCGCCCACACTGCGCGCCGCGGCTCCGACGCCCGACATGATCTGGACGGCGGGTGAAGCGTTGCCGGGACGGCGTTGCCGGTCGTCGGGTACTGCGAGGGAAACCAGCACACCCCGGGGTTCGGCGCCCTCGGCCGCCAGATCGGACAAGGCGGCGGCCGTCGCGCGCCACCCGATCTCGCGGAACGAGAGCCAGTCGGTGCGGAAGTGCACGCCTTCGAGGGAGAGGTCGATGCTGAGCGCGACGGTGCGCGCCCCGATGCGGACGAGCGCGCAGTCGTCACCCAACCCGCGCCCCGCGGCTCCGAGGCTCGCGAAAATGGCGCGCAGGCGGTCGAACTCTCCGCCTGTGCCCAGGCGGAGCGCTCCCCCCTCCGCGCTCACGCCGTCTCCGGCGGCTCCAGCACTGCCAGGACGGGGGGCCCGTGCGGCTGCGGGCTCGCCCAGGCACGCCAGATCTCGGGGAGCGCGGCGAGCACGTCGGCGGGCCGCAGGCTGCGGGCCGTCCACTGGCGGGCGCCATGCTCCGCCGCGCGGCCGAGGGCGTGCGCGCCCAGTGCGGACGCCTCGGCCCCCGCGCTGCCGCGTGCCAAGAAGGCGCCGATGAAACCGGCGAGCAGGTCGCCCGAGCCGCCGGTGGCGAGCCCGGGGTTGCCGCTGGCCACCACGTGCGCCGGCCCGCGCAGGTCCGCGATCACAGTGGGCACCCCTTTCAGGACCACGGTTCCCTTCACCCGTTGCGCCGCCTTGGCCGCGGCGGCCCAGCGGTCGTTCGCGGCCTCGTCGGCGAGCTGATCGCCGAACTGGGCGCGAAACTCGCCGAGGTGAGGCGTGAGGACGACGGGTCGCTCGACGGGGCCGCGGAACAGCGTGAGGGCGTCGGCATCGACCACGGTCGGAACCGCACGGCAACCCAGCACCGCCTGGAGGAACGGCGTCCGCGGCGGCTCGCGGCCCAGTCCGGGCCCCACCACGAGGGCGTCGGCCCACTCGAGCGCTTGCGCGACCTCGGGCTCGAGGTCCGGTCCCAGGGCGGACTCCACCGTCAGGACATCGGGCAGGCTGGCGCGCGCCGCGGCGATCGTCTCTTGACCGGCGACGAGCTTCACGAGTCCCGCGCCGGCGGCGAGGGCAGCACGCGCCGCGTGGAGCGCAGCGCCCGTCATCCCGTTCGCGCCGCCCACCACCGTGACCCGGCCGCGGTTTCCCTTGTGCATCGTGGGCACGAGCTTGGGGAGCCGCGCACCGGCCCAGAGATCGCTGACGAGCACGGGCCACGCGGGATCGGGCGGCGGGAATCCGATGTCCACGACGACCAGCTTGCCGCACCAGTCGCGGGCGAGCAGGTGCCCCCGGCGCGCGCCGCCGAAGGTGATCGACAGCGCGGCGCGCACGGGACCGTGCGCCTCCCCGCTCGAAAGGTCGAGCCCCGTCGGCCCGTCGACGGCGACGACGGGAGCGCCGTACGCGACGAGCCGTTGCGCCAGCGCGAGCACGTCGCCCCGGGCCGGCCCCGTCGCGCCGGTGCCGAGCAGCGCGTCCACGGCGACGACCGCGGCGGGCCACGGCTCGTCGCGCCCGATCTCGCGCACGCCGTCCACGCGCGCCAGGGCGCGGTTGTCGATCGCGTCGTCGGTCTTGGGGTCGAGGGCGGCGACCCAGACCGGTGCGCCTCCGGCGTGCAGGGCGCGCGCCGCCACCCAGCCGTCGCCCCCGTTGTTGCCGGCGCCCGCGACGACGAGCGCCCCGCGGGCGAGCACCGCGGGGTACTCGCGCAGCAGCACGTGGGCGACGGCGCGGCCGGCGGCCTCCATCAACACGCGCGAAGGGATACGGTATTGGGTGCGGGCGGCCGAATCCCACCCGGCGGCTTCGGTCGCGGACAGCACCGGGATCGGGTTCACGGGATCACCACTCCTCCGTAGCCCACCACGGCCTCCTCGTCCCCCGTCACCATCCCGGAGTGGCTGTAGTGCACGACCTCGGCCGCCCGCGCTCCGAGCGCCCGTGCCGCGACCAGTGCGGTGGCGGTGGGCGCCCGGCCGCACATCGAGATCGCTTCGCCGCGGCAGCGACGGAGCAGCTCCGCGCCGTCCATGGCGGCCACGGCCTCGAGCGCGCGCCGGTCTTTGCGCTCCGAGACGGCGGCTGTCTCATAATGATTCAGGTCGCTCGACGCGAGCAAGAGCACCGGCTGCGGCCAGCGTCCCACGAGTCCCGCGAGCGCTTCGCCCAGCTCGAGGCAGCCTTGCCACGCGTCCCACGCGAGCACCAGCGGGACGATCCGCACGTCGGCGCGCCGCAGCTGCAGGAAGGGCAGCTCCACCTCCACGGCGTGCTCCCCGGTGTGGGCGGCGTGGTCCGCCCCCACGAGCGGTGACGCCGCGACCAGCGCCCGTGCGAACGCCTCGTCGACGCCCACGTCGCCCAGCGGCGTGCGAAACGCGCCGGCCTCCCACAACGAGGCTCCGCCCGGCGCCCGGCAGACGCCCGTGTGGTTGGGCGCGAGGATCACGACGACCGGCGGGATCTCGAGGCGCGCGAACACGTGCGCCGCGGTGCGTCCCGAGTAGAGATAGCCCGCGTGCGGCGCGACGGCCGCCCGCGCCGGCGCCGGCCGCGCCCCCGCCACCGCATCGAGCAGCTCGCGCACGGTGCGCTCGAGCTGTGCCGGCACTGCAGGGTAGAAGCGCCCGCTCACGGCGGGCGCGCGCACGGCGTCCAAGCTTACTTGAAGCTCTGGCCGATCGCCCGACCGAAGGAGATCTCTCCGTTATCGATGCGTATGTTGAACCCGCAGTCCGGGTTGGTGCAGACCCAGGCCTTGTACGTAATCGGCGCCCCGTCGCGACCGTAGTCCGACAACGGGATCAGGAGACCTTGCTGACACTTCCTGCAGGCGGGCCATTCTTTCACGTCCTCCATGCGGCACCCCCTTCGCCCGATCCGACGCCTGCTACCCGCGCTCCACGCCGGGCCAGCGGTAGCCGGTGCGGAACACCTCGGCGAAATCGTACACCCGCTCGAAGTCCTCGGGCCTGTCGCTCGGCTGGCGCGCCAGCAGTCCGACGTCGATCAGCGTGAAGACGATGCGGCCGAGGTCCTCGGTGCTGGTGATACCCCAGTGCGCCAGGACGGTCGGCGCGAGCAGGCCGAATTGCTCGAGCGCGAAGTCGCGGCACGCCCAGGCGAGCTCGGCCCCGGAGAGGTGGCGACGCGCGGGGAGCTTCCCCTGGGCGTACTCGAGCGCCGCCAGCGCGAACAGGTAGCCACGCTCGGGGTAGCGCCCGTCCTGCTGCCCGATGCGCGCGAACGCCTCCTCCAGTGTGGCGAAGTCGCTCATGGCCGGGCCTCCGTCGGCCCCGAGGGCTGGGCCCGGACCGCCACGGGCCGGATGGGGCGCGGCTCGAGCAGCGCCAGGTCGAGCACCTCGTCGATCGTTTCCACGGGCGTGATCTGGAGCAGCTGCTTCACTTCCTCCGGGACCTCGACGATGTCGCTCTGATTGCGGGCCGGTACGAGCACCGTTTTCACGCCGGCACGCGCCGCGGCCGTCAACTTCTCCTTGAGCCCGCCGATCGGCAGCACGCGGCCGCGCAGCGTCAGCTCGCCCGTCATCGCTACGTCGTGCCGCGCCGGGCGGCGACACAACAGCGACGCCAGCGCCGTGGCGATGGCGATCCCGGCCGACGGGCCGTCCTTGGGCACGGCCCCCGCGGGCAGGTGCAGGTGCACGTCGGTTTGCGTGAACGCTTCGAGCGGGATCCCCAACGGGACGGCGCGGGCGCGCAGCAGGCTCCACGCCGCCTGGGCGGATTCCTTCATCACGTCGCCCAGCTGGCCGGTGAGGGTGATGAGCCCCTTGCCCGGCATCTGGATCGCCTCGATGAACATGATGTCGCCGCCCACCGGCGTCCACGCGAGTCCGGTCGCGACGCCGACCTCGGGGGTCCGCCCCGCCACTTCGCTCTGCACCTTGGGCTGGCCGGCGTACTTCTCGATGTTCTTGGCCGTGATCTTGACCACGGTCGCGCGTCCCTCGACCACGTCGAGCGCGGCCTTGCGGAGCACGCCCTGGATCTCGCGCTCGAGCTGACGCACCCCGGCCTCGCGCGTGTACTCGGCGATGAGGCGCTCCAGCGCGCCGTCGGCGATGCCGGCGCGCTCCGCCGTGAGCCCCGTCTCGGTGAGCTGCCGCGGAAGCAGGTAGCGTTTGGCGATCGCCAGCTTCTCGCCCGGGGTGTAGCCGGGCAAGGTGAGCACCTCCATGCGGTCGAGCAGGGGGTCGGGGATCGGGGCGAGACTGTTGGCGGTGGCGATGAACATGACGCCCGACAGGTCGAACGGCACTTCGAGGTAGTGGTCCACGAAGGCGGCGTTCTGCGTCGGGTCGAGCACCTCGAGCAGCGCGGCGGTCGGATCGCCGCGCACGTCGGCGCCCATCTTGTCCACCTCGTCGAGCATCAACAGGGGGTTGCGGGTCTCGCAGCGCTGCAGCGCGTGAATGATGCGTCCCGGGAGCGCGCCGACGTAGGTGCGCCGATGGCCGCGGACCTCCGCCTCGTCGCGGACGCCGCCGAGCGACACGCGCGTGAAGCGGCGCCCCAGCGCCTCCGCGATGCTCTGGCCGAGCGACGTCTTGCCCACGCCCGGCGGCCCGACGAAGCACATGATGCTGCCGCGCGCCGCCCGGTTGAGCGTGCGCACCGCGAGATACTCGAGGATCCGCTCTTTGACGGACTTGAGATCGTAGTGATCGCGATCGAGGATGTCGCGCGCCGCTTTCAGATCCAGCCGGTCTTCCGAGGTGCGGCCCCACGGCAGGGTCGCGAACACTTCGAGGTAAGTGCGCGCCACGTGGTACTCGGCCGACTGGGGCGACATCTGCCGCAGTCGCTTGAGCTCGCGCTCGGCCACCTTGGTGGCTTCCTCGTGCAGGCCCGCGGCGTCGAGCCGGTGCGACAGCTCCGTCAGCTCGTCGTCCGCGTCCTCTTCGCCCAGCTCCTGGCGGATCACGCGCAGCTGCTCGCGCAGCACGTACTCGCGCTGGTTCTGGTCCAGCCGCGTCCGCACCTTCTCCTGGATCTGGCTCCCGACCTCGAGCACCTGCAGCTCCTGGCCGAGCAGCTCCGCCAGGCGCTCCAGCCGGTGATTCACGTCGTCGATGGCGAGCAGCTCGGCCTTCGCCGGGAGGGCGAGGTCCAAGTTCGCGGCGACGAAGTCGGCGAGCTTGCCCGCGTCGGTGATGCCGACGAGCACCTCGTGCAGCTCCTCGCCCAGATAGGGGGCGATGTCGATCACGCGGGAGAACTGGGCGTGCACGGTGCGCTTCAGCGCTTCGGTGCGCGCATCCTCCGGTTGGACGCCGGCGAAGGTCTCGTAGGCCGCCACCAGCCAGTGGTCGGTGGGCGTGATCTCCTGCAGCCGGGCGCGCTCCAGGCCCTGCACCATGACGCGCACCGAGCCGTCACCCAGCTTGAGCATCCGCACGACCGTGCTGAGCGTGCCGACCTCGTACAGCTCGTCCGCACGGGCGTGCATGACGGCCCCCTCGGGAGGCTCGGTCCCGCCCAGCGGCTTCACCACACCCAAGAGCAGCCGCTTGTTACCCTGCACCACCTCGTCGATGAGCTGCACGGCGTACGGGTCGGTGAGCGCCATCGGCAGCACGACGTGCGGGTAGACGACCAGCCGCCCCAGCGGCAGGACGGGAAGACGATCCACCTACTGCACCCGGACCGACTGCGGCCCCGAAAGGCGCGCCGGCAGTTTGGCGAGCCACACCTCGAGGAAACCCTGCTCGTAGCTCGCGCGGATGCTTTCGGGGTCGACCGGGGCGGGCAGGCGGAACCGCCGCTCGAACGGGCCGACCTGCACTTCCATCGCGTGGTAGTGGGGCTTCCCCTCGTTGCGTCGGGCCTTGCGCTCCCCCGCGATCGTGAGGACGCCGTCCACGTACTCGACGGTGAAGTCCTCGGACCGCATGCCCGCGATGTCCATGTAGACGACCAGCGCTGCGTCGGTCTCGAAGATGTCGGTAGGTGGCTTCCACTTGCCGGAGGCGACGAAGCCCACCGGACGGCCGTGGGCGACTTCGTTGAAATAGACCTCGAGCTCCTCCGCCGGATGGACCGTGAGCGAGCCCGAGCCCCGGGAGGGACGTCCCGCGGAACCGCCGCTCTCAGCCATGGCGCGCCCCTGCGGTGGCGCGAGCCGGTGCCGCGTACAGGGGAAACTGCTCCGTCAGGTCGCGCACCTCCGCCTTGACCCGCGCGATGGTGGCGTCGTCCTTGTTCGTGAGCACGGTGTCGATGAGTGTCGCCACGGTAAGCATCTCCATCTCGGTGAACCCTCGCGTCGTCACGGCTGGTGTGCCGATCCGGATCCCGCTCGTGACGAAGGCTTTCTGGGGGTCTCCGGGAATCGTGTTCTTGTTTACGGTGATGCCCGCCCGGTCGAGCAGCTCCTGGGCCTCCTTGCCGGTCACCCGCTTGGACCGGAGATCCACCAGCATCAGATGCGTGTCGGTGCCCCCCGACACGATGGCGTAGCCGTGCTCCACCAGCGCCGCGGCAAGCGCCTGCGCGTTCTGCACCACCTGCCGCGCGTAGCCCTTGAATTCGGGGGTCATCGCTTCGCCCAGGGCCACCGCTTTCGCCGCAATCACGTGCTCGAGCGGCCCGCCCTGGAGGCCGGGGAACACCTGCTTGTCCACGTCCTTGGCGAACATCTCCTGGCACAGGATCAACCCGCCGCGAGGGCCCCGCAGCGTCTTGTGCGTGGTGGTCGTCACGATCTGCGCGTGCGGGATGGGCGAGGGATGGATTCCCGCGGCGACGAGGCCGGCGATGTGGGCCATGTCCACGACGACGATCGCACCCACCTCGTCGGCGATGCTCTTGAGCGCCGGGAAGTCGATGATCCGGGCGTACGCGGAGGCTCCGCCGATCAGCACGCGCGGCCGCTCGCGCCGCGCGATTTCCCGTACCTGGTCGTAGTCGATCCGGCCGGTGTCTTCGCGGACACCGTAATGCACCGCGCGGAACAAGGTGCCCGAGAAATTGACCGGCGCGCCGTGAGTCAGGTGGCCGCCGTGCGGGAGCGCCAGCCCGAGCAGCGTGTCGCCCGGCTTGGCGACCGCGAGGTAGGCGGCCATGTTCGCCTGCGCCCCCGAGTGCGGCTGCACGTTGACGTGCTCCGCCTGGAACAAGGCTTTGGCGCGGTCGATGGCGAGCTGCTCGACCTCGTCGACCACCTCGCACCCGCCGTAGTAGCGCTTCTTGGGCAACCCCTCGGCGTACTTGTTGGTCAGGGCGGTGCCCATCGCCTCCATCACGGCGACGGAGACGAAGTTCTCGCTCGCGATCAGCTCGAGCCCGTGCTCCTGCCGCTCCACCTCGCGGCGGATGAGCTGGGCGATGGCGGGGTCCGCCTTGGCGAGCGGGGCGCGCCGGTCGATCATGAGTCGATCTTGGCGACGCGCCGCTCGTGGCGCCCACCCTCGAACCCGGTGTCCAGCCACTTGTGCAGGATCTCCAACCCTTCCTCCTCGCTCACGAAGCGCGCGGGCAACACGAGCACGTTCGCGTCGTTGTGCTTGCGCGCCAGCTCCGCGATCTCCGGGCTCCAGGCCACGGCTGCCCGGACGCGCGGGAACCGGTTCGCTACATACGCCATCCCGAGCCCCGTGCCGCAGGTCAGTACGCCGCGCCGCACTTTCCCGGTGCTGACGGCCTCCGCCACGGGGCGACCGTAGTCCGGAAAGTCGTCGGCCGGGTCCATCGCCTGCGGGCCCACGTCCACCGGGTCGTAGCCGAGACGCTTGAGCTCGTCCACGAGCTGCCCCTTCAGCTGGAAGCCGGCGTGGTCCGCGCCGACGTAAATCCGCTCAGCCAAGGAGCTCCTCAGCCGCGGGGATAGAGACCGCGCGCGACGAGGAGGCGCTGGATTTCACTGGTTCCCTCATAGATCTCCGTGACCTTGGCGTCGCGGAACAGCTTCTCCACGGGGAAGTCCCGCATGTAGCCGTACCCGCCGAACAGCTGCACCGCCTGCGTCGTGACCCACATCGCGGTCTCGGAAGCGAACAACTTGGCCATGCTCGCCGACGTGGTGACGTCCTCGCCCCGGTCCCGGCGCGCCCCGGCGACATGGGCCAGCGCGCGCGCCGCCTCCACCCGCGTGGCCATGTCGGCGAGCTTGAACTGCACGCCTTCGAACTCGCGCAACGGCTGGCCGAACTGTCTGCGCTGGTCACAGTAGGCGACCGCGTGCTCGAGCGCCCGCCGCGCGATGCCCACCGCCTGCACGGCGATCCCCAGCCGGCCCGCGTCGAGCCCCTCCATCGCGTACCCGAACCCTGCCCCGTCCTCGCCCAGCAGCTGATCGGCCGGCAGGCGTACGTCCTCGAGCGCCAGCGCCACCGTGTTCGAGGCACGCAGGCCCATCTTCTCCTCGGGCTTCCCCGGACGATAACCCGGCGTGTCGGTGGGCACAATGAAGGCCGATATGCCGCGCTCCGTACGGGCCATCACCATCATCAGCTCGGCCGTGGCGCCGTTCGTGGCCCACGCCTTGGCGCCCGACAGCACCCACCGATCGCGGTCTCGCACCGCGCGGGTGCGCAGCGCAGCGGCGTCCGATCCGGACTCGGGCTCCGACAGCGCGAACCCCGCCAGCAGCTCTCCCCGGGCCATGCCCTTGAGGAAGCGGTCCTTTTGTGCCGGGGTGCCGTGGCGCACCAGCATTGTCGTGGGAATCGCGTTGTGGATCGAGAGCGACACGGCGATGCTGGCATCCGCTGCCGCGATCTCTTCGAGCGCGAGCAGGTAGGTCACAGTGTCGAGCCCCATACCCTCGTACTCTTCGGGCGCGCACATCCCGAGGAACCCCAGCTCCCCGAGGGCGTCGATGACGTCGCGGGGGAAGTGCGCCGTGCGATCCCACTCCGCCGCGAACGGCTCGATGCGGGTACGCGCGAACTCGCGCGCCAGCTCCACGATCTGGCGCTGGGTCTCGGAGAGACCCGCGGGCTCAATCGCGATAGACATAGAAGCCCCGTCCGCTCTTGCGGCCGAGCCGCCCCGCCGCGACCATTTTCCGCAGCAGCGGCGCCGGACGGTACTTGTCGTCTCCCAGGTCGCGCTGCAACACTTCGAGGATCGCGAGACACACGTCCAGACCGATCAGGTCGGCGAGCGCCAGCGGGCCCAGCGGATGGTTCATCCCGAGCTTCATCACGCTGTCCACCGCGTCCGGCGTCGCCACGCCTTCCATCACGCAGAACACCGCCTCGTTGATCATCGGCATGAGCACGCGGTTCGACACGAACCCCGGTGCATCGTTCACCACGACCGGTGTCTTTTCCAGAAGCTTCACAACCTCCACAACTTTCCCAACGGTCTCTTCGCCCGTCTCGAGCCCGCGGATCACTTCCACGAGCTGCATGACGGGCACCGGATTCATGAAGTGCATCCCGATCACCTGGCCGGGCCGCCGGGTCTGCGCGGCGATCGTGGTGATCGAGATGGAGGACGTGTTGGTGGCGAGGATCGCCGCCGGCGGCGCCGCCCGGTCCAGGTCGCGGAAGATCCTGAACTTGACGTCGGGCTGCTCCGTCGCGGCTTCCACCACGAGCTCCGCATCGGCCACGGCCTCGAGGCTCGACGCCGTCCGGATGCGCCCCAGCGCGGCGTCGCGCTGCTGCGCGGTGAGCATCCCCTTCTTCACCTGACGCTCCAGGTTCGCCCGGATGATGCCGACCACCCGCTCGAGCAGGCCGGGCGCCACGTCGATCAGGGCCGTGTCCCACCCGTGCTGCGCGAACACGTGCGCGATGCCGTTGCCCATCGTCCCCGCCCCCACCACCGCCACCCGGCTCACGACGCGGCCTGCACGCCCGGCGCGCGCCGGCTCCACGCGACCAGGGCCGCGGTCCCGCCGAGCATCACCAGCGTCGCGACGATGCCGCCCTCCGGTCCGAAGGCGCCGCCGTCGATCCACGCGTGCGGGCCGGGACGGTACTCGAGCGCCGGCAGCGGGAACGCGTAGCCGCTCACCGGCGCCGCGAACCCGAGCGCCAGGGTCGCGTTCCAGCCGAAGTGCGCGCCCCACGCGAGCGGCATGGCGCCCGGCGAGAAGAACGCGGCGGCGAGCCACACGCCCGCCAGCCCGACGTTGACCGTGGAAAACGCCGTGGCGCTCGGGTTGCCGAGGTGCACCAGCGCGAACCCCGCGCCCACGATCGCCGTCGCGGGCCCGGCGCCCACGGCGTCGGCGAGCCGGCGCAGGGGATAGCCGCGAAACATCAGCTCTTCGGTGAGCGCCGCCAGCAGAAACCCCGCGCTCAGCGGCAAGGCCGCGGCGGTCCAGCTCCAGCCTGCCCACTCCCCACGCGCCGCCACCGCGGCCCGCCCGGCCCCCACCGCGAGCGCCACGGCGGTCGCGGCCATGACCGCCCCCGCGCCGGCCCCGAGCAGCAGCGCGCAGGGGAAGCCGGTGGGCGGGCGCCAGCCCATCGCCTCCCACGACCGGCGTTCGAGCAAGCGGCCCACGACCCAGGTGGCGAGTCCGAAGCCCAGGACCGACGCGAGCGAGGTCCAGGCGAGCCACCAGCGCGGGTCCGGGTGCAGCGGCAACTGATTCAGGAGGACGCTCACTCCGACGCCGACGCCTGCGAACGCCGCGATCCAGGCGACCGCGACGGCGGGGGCTCGCGCCCGGTGCGCAAACGAAACGCGCGCCGTCATAGGCGCGCGCGGAGCGGACTCACGGTGGGCTGCAGGACGAGAACGGCGATCGCCACCTTCACGACGTCGCCGATCAGAAACGGGAGCGTCCCGAGTCGCAGCGCGCCCGTCGCGCTGCCCGTGAGAATCAGGAGCTGCGCCAGACCGCCGAGGTGGATCAGGGCCAGACCGGTGAAGGCGGCGACCGTCACCCGGCCCCAGCGAGCGCCGTCTCCGGCGAGCCTTCCGACCGCGAACGCGGCGATCGGGTAGGCGAGCAGGTACCCGCCGGTCGGCCCGAGCAGCCGCGCCACGCCGGGGAGGCCGTACGGCGTGAACACGGGAAGGCCGGCCGCGCCGAGGGCGAGGTAGCAGACGAGCGCGCCGGCGCCGAGCCGCGCCCCGAGCCATCCGCCCACCAGCAGCACGGCGAACGGCTGCAGAGTCATCGGCACGGGCGTGCCCGGCAGCGGGATCGCGATCTGGGCCGCGATCGCGACCAGCGCGGCGCCGAGCACCGCGGCGAGGGCGCGTCGCGCGGTGCGCGACGGCGCGGACACGACGGCGGTTTGCGCCTGCATCAGAGCATCTCCACGCTCAGGGCCACGGCATTGCCGCCCCCGAGACACAGGGTGGCGAGGCCGGTCGTCTGCTTGCGATCCTGCAAGGCATAGAGCAGCGTCGTGAGCACGCGCGCGCCCGAGGCCCCGATGGGGTGCCCGAGCGCGATCGCGCCACCGTTCACGTTGACGCGTTCCCAGTCCCAGCCGAGGGCGCGGCCGTCGGCCAGGGCCTGCACCGCGAATGCCTCGTTCGCCTCGATCAGCTCGTAGTCGTCGATGGTCGTCTTCGCCTTCGCCATGAGGTTCTGGACGGCGACGATGGGCGCGAAGAACAGATCCTTGGGCTCGCCGCCACCCGAGGCGTAGGCGGTGATGCGCGCCAGGGGTTTGAGCCCGTGCGCCTTGGCGAACGCCAGCGAGGCGACGACGAGCGCGCTCGCACCGTCGTTCAACCCCGGCGCGTTTCCCGCGGTCACGCTACCGCCCGGCTCGAACGACGGCTTCAGCGCGGCGAGCGCCTCGAGCGACGTGTCCTTGCGGGGGCCCTCGTCTTTCTCGAGCAGGCTCGCTCCCCCCTTTCCCGGCACCTCGACGGGGACGATCTCCGCCTTGAACCGGCAGGCCCCCATGGCGGCCACGGCCTTCTGGTGGCTGGCCAAGGCGAACCGGTCCTGGTCCACGCGCGATACCCCGGCCTTCTTGGCGGTGTACTCGGCGAGGCTGCCCATATGGACGTCGGAGAACGAGTCCCACAGGCCGTCGCGGATCATGCCGTCCACGAGCTCGCGGTTCCCCAGCTTGATCCCGCCCCGCATGCCGTACACGTAGTGCGCCGCGTTGGACATCGACTCCATGCCACCGGCGACCACGCATTGCGCGTCGGCTGCTTTAATCGCCTGTGCGGCGAGCATCACGGCCTTGAGCCCGGAGCCGCAGACCTTGTTGATCGTGACGGCGGGCACCGTGCCGGGGAGGTCGGCGTGGATCGCCGCTTGGCGCGCCGGCGCCTGGCCCACGCCGCCCTGCAGCACGTTCCCGATGATCACTTCTTCCACAGCGGCGGGCTCGACGCCCGCCCGATGCACCGCTTCGCGGATCACGAGGGCGCCGAGCTGGGGAGCGGGAAGCGCGGACAGGCCGCCTAGATACCTGCCGATGGGCGTGCGGCAGGCGCTCAGGATCACGGGGGTGGTGCGGTCGTTCTCGGCCATTTGTCTCAAACTAACGGGGTCAGTGATCGGGTGCGAATTTCGTCACTCAGTTTCGCCACGAATTCGTCAATCGCCAGCACCACCTGCTTCTTTCCCTCTCCTCGCGCGCGCACCGCGGCCCCTCCCGCCTCCGCTTCGCGCTGCCCCACCACGGCCATATACGGCACCTTGTGCAGCTCCGCGTCCCGGATGCGGTAATTCAGCGTGTCGCTGCGCTCGTCCAGGGACGCGCGGATCCCTGCCGCCCGCAGGCGATCGTGCAAAGTGCGGGCCGCGGGCGCCTGGGCAGCCGAGATGGGGAGCACGCGGACCTGCTCGGGCGCGAGCCACAGGGGGAACGCGCCCGCGAAGTGCTCGATCAGAAACCCGACGAACCGCTCGAGCGTGCCGTAGATGGCCCGGTGGATCATCACCGGCCGGTGCGGCCGGTTATCCTCGCCCGTGTACTCGAGCTTGAAGCGCTCGGGTTGCTCGAAATCCAGCTGGATGGTGGCGCCCTGCCACTCGCGGCCGATGGCGTCGTTGAACTTGATGTCGATCTTCGGTCCGTAGAACGCCCCGCCGCCCTGATCGATGCGGTACGTGGCGCCGCGATGTTTCAGCGCCTGCTCGAGCGCGCGCTCCGCCTGGTCCCACGTCGCGTCGGTGCCGAGCTTCTTGGCGGGCCGCGTCGCGAGATCGAGCCGATACGCGAGCCCGAACGTCTTCCCCAGCACCAGCTCCACGATGTCGAGCAGCTGGAAGATCTCCTGCTCGATCTGGTCCTCGCGCAAGAAGAGGTGCGCGTCGTCCATCGAGAGCCCGCGCACGCGCAGCATGCCGTGCAGCGTCCCCGAGCGCTCGTTGCGGTATACGTTGGCGATCTCGGCGAGCCGGATCGGGAGGTCGCGATAGCTGCGCTGCTGCGACGCGTAGATGAGGATGTGCATCGGGCAGTTCATCGGCTTCACCCGATAGCGGACGCCCTCGGCCTCACCCTCCCCCGCCGCCATCGCCGGAAACTGGTTCTCGGCGTACAGCGGCAGGTGCCCGGAGCGCAGAAACAGCTCCTCGCGCGTGACGTTGGGCGTGTAGACCAGCTGATAGCCGCGCTCCAGGATCACGTCCTCGATGAAGCGGCGCAGCTGGAAGTTCAGCATCGCCCCCTTGGGGTGCCACAAGATCAGTCCCGGGCCCACGTCCTCCTGAATCGAAAAGAGATCGAGCTGCTTCCCCAGCACGCGATGATCGCGCTTCTTGGCCTCGTCCAGCCGCCGCAGGTACCCCTCGAGGGCGTCCTTGGTGAACCAGGCGGTGCCGTAGATGCGCTGCAGCATCTGGCGGCGCTCGTCGCCGCGCCAGTAGGCGCCGGCGGCGTGCAGCAGCTTGAAGTGCTGGATCCGACCGGTGCTCGGCACGTGGGGCCCGCGGCACAGGTCCACGAACGGGCCGTCGGTGTAGACCGAGATCACCTCATTCGGCCCGAGGTCGTCGATCCGCTCGAGCTTCAGCGGGTCATCCTTGAAGCGCATCTTCGCTTCAGTGCGCGAGACTTCCTCGCGGACGAACGGGTAGTCCGCCTTGACGACCTCCGCCATCTTTTTTTCGATCGCGTCCAGATCCTCCGGCCCGAAGGGCCGCTCCACCTCGAAGTCGTAGTAGAACCCATCCTCGATCGGCGGCCCGAAGCCGATCTGGGCGCGGGGGAACAGCTGCCGCACCGCCGTGGCCAGGACATGGGCCGACGAGTGACGCAGCACCTCGAGCGCCTGCGGGTCCCTGTCGGTGAGGATCGCGACCGTGGCGCCGTCGGGGAGCGGGCGTGCCAGGTCCCACACACTCCCGTTCACGCGCACGGCGAGGGCCGCCTTCGCGAGTCCCGGCCCGATCGCCTTGGCCAGATCGGCCCCGGTGGAGCCCTGGGGCAGGCGTTTCTCGCTCCCATCGGGGAGCGTGACCCGGATTTCGGCGGCGACCATCGGGTCAGGAGGCCGGTTGGGCGGCAGCGGGGGCGACCGGACTGGTGAGCGACGGCACCCGGCGCCCGTCGCGGAAGTAGAGCGCCACGGCGAAGACGATCACCACCGCGATCGCGATCCACCGGGCAAGCCGGCTGGTGGGGAGGTCCGGCGTTTCGTCGGCCATGACACGGTATTCTAGCACAAGCGGAACGTCACCTCCACCAACCTCCACTCACCTCCACGAACCTCCACCGTCCTGCCTATTATAAGGAATGCCGCAGCCGCGCTTCGAGCTTCCACCCCAGTACGATCCGCACGCCGTCGAGCGCCGCCTGTACCAGCGCTGGCTCGACCGCGAGGTGTTCACGGCCCGCGCCGACTCGTCACGCGAGCCGTACGTGATCGTCATGCCCCCACCCAACATCACGGCGATCCTCCACACGGGCCAGGGGCTCAACAACGTGATCCAGGACGTGCTGATCCGGTTCGAGCGGATGCGCGAGCGAGAAGCCGAATGGCTTCCGGGGACCGACCACGCCGGGATCGCCACCCAGAACGTCGTCGAGCGGCTCGTCGCCAAGGAGGGCAAGACCCGGTTCGACCTCGGGCGCGACAAGTTCGTCGAGCGGGTGTGGGCGTTCGTGCGGGAGACGGGGAACACCATCCTCGAGCAGCTCAAGGTGATCGGCTGCTCGTGCGACTGGAGTCGCACCCGCTTTACGCTGGACGAGGCCTACTCGCGCGCGGTGCGCGAGGTGTTCGTGCGGCTGTGGGAAGAGGGACTGATATACCGCGGCCACCGCGTGATCCACTGGTGCCCGCACTGCCTGACGGCCCTGTCCGACGAGGAAGCCGAATCGAAGGAGACGGACGGCAAGCTCTACTACATCCGCTACCACGTGGAAGGCGGCCCCACGCCCTTCCTCACGGTCGCCACAACCCGTCCCGAGACGCTGCTCGGGGACACCGCCGTCGCGGTGAACCCGAAGGATGCCCGTCATGCCGGCTTCGTGGGAAAAGTGGCCCGGCTCCCGATCGCCGACGTCCCGATTCCGATCGTCGCCGACGAGGTGGTCGACCCCACCTTTGGTACGGGGTTCGTGAAGGTGACCCCCGCGCACGATGCGACCGACTTCGAGATCGGCCTGCGGCACAAGCTGGAGATGCCGCTGGTCATGACCGAAGACGGACGCATGGAGCACGCGACGCGGGTGCCCAAGCAGCTGGCCGACCTCGACCGGTTCGAGGCGCGCGAGCGGATCGTGGACATGCTGAAAGAGCTGGGCCTGCTCGAGAAGATCGAGCCGCACCGATACGCACTGCGGCGCTGCTACCGCTGCGACACGATCGTCGAGCCGCGGCTCAGCGATCAGTGGTTCGTGAAGATGAAGCCGCTCGCCGAGCCGGTGCTCGCGGCCTATCGGGCGGCGACGTTCCGGATCGTGCCCGAGCGCTGGCACGCGACGTTCGAGCACTGGATGGAGAACATCCGCGACTGGAACATCTCGCGCCAGCTGTGGTGGGGACACCGCATCCCCGTGTTCACGTGCACGCCATGCGGGCACCAGTGGGCCGACCGGAAGGACCCCGCACGCTGCCCCAAGTGCGGCGGCGCCGTCGAACAGGACCCCGACGTGCTGGACACGTGGTTCTCGTCGTGGCTGTGGCCGTTCGCGACCTTCGGCTGGCCCGAGCGCACCGCCGATCTCGAGCGGTTCTATCCGGGACATACGCTCGTCACGGCACCGGAGATTCTGTTCTTCTGGGTGGCCCGAATGCTGATGTCGGGCTACCACTTCATGGATCGCCGGCTGCCGTTCACGACGGTGTACCTGCACGGCACGGTGCGTGACACGCAGCATCGCAAGATGTCCAAGTCGCTCGGCAACGGCATCGACCCGCTCGACGTGGTGCGGCTGTACGGCGCGGACGCGCTGCGCTGGACGCTCGTGGCGGGCAGCTCGCTCGGCGCCGACGTGATCCTCGACCCGAATGACCTCGAGACCACGTTCGCCCCCGGGCGCAACTTCGCGAACAAGCTGTGGAACATCGGGCGGTTCATTCTCGCGCAGCTCCCGGAGCGGGTACGCCCGATCGACGAGCTCGACCTCTCCCGCCTTCCGCTGGCCGATCGCTGGATTCTGATGCGGGCAAACGACGCCGTCCAAGCCGCGACGTCGCATCTGGAGCAGTTCAAGCTCGACGAAGCCGCCAAGCGGTGCTATGAGTTCGTGTGGGGCGAGCTGGCCGACTGGTATGTCGAAGCCGTCAAGCCACGCCTCGCGGCGTCGGGGGCCGCGACGGCCGCCGAGCCCGGCGGGCCGCCGGCCGGAGCGGCCTCGGACGCCGCGCACGCGATCCTCGCCCATTGCTTCGACATCGCGCTGCGCCTACTGCACCCCGTGGTGCCGTTCATCACGGAGGAGCTGTGGCAGAAGCTCCCAGGGCGGAAACCGGATGAGTTGCTCGCAAGCGCGAACTGGCCGAGCTTCCGACGCGACCTGGTGGACGCCGAACTCGACCTGCAGTTCCTGCGCGTGCAGCAGGTGGTCGAGAGGATCCGCGCCATACGGGCGGAGTACCGGGTGCCACCGAAAGCGCGCCTCGCGGCCGCCATCAAGCCGAGGAGCGAATCAATCCGTGCCGCGTTCGACGGAGAACGCGATACGATCGTCCGGCTGGCGCAGCTCTCGGAGCTGCAGCTCGACGGCGGGGTGAGTGGCGCGGGCGCTCACGCCGTGCTGGGCGACGGCAGCGAGGTGTTCGTCGCGCTGGCCGACGCGATCGACGTGCGGCAGGAGTGCCGCCGCCTCTCGGGCGAGCTCACGCGGCTCGAACAACAACTGGCGGCGCTCGACGCCAAGCTCACCAACAAGAATTTCATCGCGCGGGCGCCCGTCGAGGTGGTCGCCAAGGAGCGTGACAAGGAGCGGGCGTGGCGAGACCAGCGGCAGGCGCTGGCCGACAAGCTCAGGTCGCTGGGCTGCTCCTGAGCGCCCTGCTGGGCGGGGGCGCGTGCGCGAGCCAGGGCGATCCGCCCGGCGGCCCACCCCGTACCACTCCCCCTGCCATCCTCCGCACCGTCCCGGAGTCCGGTGCCGTGGCGGCCGACCTGCACGGGGACGCCGTCGTGCAGTTCGACGAGGTGATCGACGAGATGCCGTCACGCGGGGGCCCCTCCGGGGCGATCGCCGGGCTCGCCCAGAAAGTCGTCCTCTCCCCCGTGGGGAGCGACGTCAAGGTCTCCTGGCACCGCAGCGCGATTCACGTGTCGCCGCACGAGGGATGGAAGCGCGGCCGCGTGTACCACCTGCAGCTCCTGCCCGGGATCGCCGACCTGCGGCGCAACGTGACCAAGACCGGGACGACGATCGTGTTCACCACGGGCCCCGCCGTGCCGGCCGCGACGCTCACGGGCACCGTGCTCTTGTGGGCGGAGCAGCGCACCCTGCCGCAGGCGGTGATCCGCGCGGCCCTGCTGCCCGACACCGTCGCCTACGTCACCCTCGTGGACTCGGCCGGCAACTTCCGGCTGCCCGCTATACCGTCGGGGCGCTACCACGTCTGGGCCATCCAGGACGAGAACAACAACCGGCGCCAAGACCGCCGCGAGGCGTTCGACACGGTGACCGTCACCGTGGACTCGACGGCGAGCGCGCTGCTGTGGGCCTTCGTGCACGACACCGTGGGCCCGCGCGCGCGCACCGTCGAGTCGATCGATTCCGTCACTCTGCGGGTGGCGTTTTCCGCTCCGCTCGACCCGCGCCGCGCGCTGGACACCGCCATGGTGCGCGTGCTCGCCCTGCCCGATTCGACCCCGGTCGCCGTGCGGGCGCTCTACACGCCCGCGGTGTTCGATTCGATCCAGGCGCGGGCTCGCGCGGTGCAGGACTCGCTCAAGCGGTTGCGCGACACGACGGCGCGGAAGGACACGACGGCGCGCCCGGGGGCCCGGCCTCCGGCAGCCCAGCGGGCGCCCGTCGTCGGCCGGGCCCCGGGCGCGCCGTCGCGTCCAGACACTTCCGCACCCAAAGTCGATACGGCACGCGTGCACAAGCTTCTCGGCGAACGCCCCGTCCCCTACGACCGGCTCGTCGTCCAGGTGGTCCAGCCGCTCGCGCCCGGCGCCAAGTATCTCGTGCGCGTGCGCGGCGCCACGAACTTGAGCGGCGTCGCCGCGGACGCGCAGGGCGTGCTGGTGGTGCCGGTGCCCAAGCCCGCCCCCGCTCCCGACACGACCAAGGCCCGCCCCAAGCCGCCATGACCGACCCGCGCCGCCGGCTCCCCGCCGTGGATGCGCTGCTCGCCGAGCCCGAGGTCGCGGCGCTCGCCGTGACCGGGCCGCGCGGTCTGGTGGTGCGCGCGGTGCGGGAGACCATCGAAGCCGCCCGCGCCAACGGCGGCAGCGCGCCGCCCGAAGGCTGGAGCGCGGCGATCCGGGCCCGCGTGCAACGGCTCGCCGCCCCCTCGCTCGGACCGGTGATCAACGCCACCGGCGTCGTGTTGCACACGAACCTGGGTCGCGCTCCGCTCGCAGCTCCGGCGTTGGCCGCGCTGGCCCGCGTCGGGTTGGGCTACGCCAATCTGGAATACGACATCGCGCGGGGTGCGCGTGGCTCACGCCACGCGCTATGTCGCGATCTCCTGGTCGAGCTGACGGGAGCCGAGGACGCCTTGGTCGTGAACAACGCGGCCGGCG
>Ga0209805_1000085_pt1 | contig 48827 bp, 47 predicted proteins | sample GraSoiAngelo_148_FD_185905 | JGI IMG/M metagenome (GOLD analysis project Ga0209805, IMG submission 185905) | Grasslands soil microbial communities from the Angelo Coastal Reserve, California, USA - 14_1009_09_20cm (SPAdes) (version 2) | ecosystem: Environmental > Terrestrial > Soil > Grasslands ...
GTAGAATCCCTCAGCCTCGGAAAGACCGGCGGGGTCCACCTCGAACTCGTGGTTCTGCGAGGTGATGGTGACTTTCCCGCTCCGCACGTCCATCACAGGGTGGTTCCCACCATGGTGGCCGAAGCGAAGGCGGCGGGTGCGTGCTCCGGCCGCCTGGCCGATCAGCTGATGACCCAGGCAGATACCGAGCAAGGGGACCCGGCCGATCAATGCGCGGGTGACCGCGACCGCCGGCTGAAGGCGTGCCGGATCGCCCGGCCCATTGGAGAGGACGACACCGTCCGGCTTGCGCGAGAGAATGGCTTCGACGCTAGCGTCATACGGCACCACGTCGACGGTGAGGCCACGCGAGCGCAACGAGCGCAGGATGTTCCGCTTGACGCCGAAGTCGACCAGCACCAGCCGCACGCCGGGCCACTGTCGCGATACGTCATGCGCAATGGCGGGGTCGATCGGCTCGTCCACGTCGACGAACGCCCCGGAGACCTCTTTGACCAGGTCCTGCTCCTCAAGGGACGGGACGCTGCGGGCTCGCGCCACCAACGATTCGAGGTCCGCCGCGTCGTTTACGGTCACGATCACCCCACGCTGGGCGCCGGTCCCGCGTAGGTGGCGCACCAAGCGCCGCGTATCGACGCCTGTGAGAATCGGCACACCGTAACTGTCCAACCACTCGCGGACTGACCCGTCCCGGCGCCAGTGCTGGTCGTCGGGACTGAGACTGCGGGTGATCAAGGCCCGCACCCATGGCCGGCCCGACTCCAGAAAGGCTTGACTGACTCCGTAGTTGCCGATCAAGGGGTAGGTCATGACCACCAGCTGGCCGGCATACGACGGATCCGACAGGACCTCCTGGTACCCGCTCATGCATGTGTTGAAAACGACCTCGCCTCCGGCATCGGTGGCGCTGCCTCCACGTTCACCCGAAAGCATGAAGCCGTCTTCGAGCACGAGCAGCATGCGCTCAGGCAACTGCTACCTCCGCGCCATGCACCACTTTGCCCCCGACGACGGTCATGACGACGCGGCCGCGCATGCGCCGGCCCTTCAGCGGTGTGTTGTGCCCGCGGCTATAGAAGGACTCGGGCTCGACCAGCCACTCCTGGTCGGGATCGATCAGGACCCACTCGTCGAGGAGCTCCTGGCCGAGGATGCGGCGGGGCCCGGCGACGCATGCTCGGTGGACGACCTCCCAGGGCAGTCCCAGTGTCAGCACCGTGGCCAGCGCCGTCTCGAAACCGTGCAGACCGTAAGCCGCAGTTTCCTCGTCATGCTTCACCGCGTCCTCGTGGGGTGCGTGGTCGGTCGCAATCACATCGACGATGCCGTCGATGAGCGCTTCGCGAAGGGCGATCGCATCCGCGGCGGTACGTAGGGGCGGATTGACCTTGGCAAGCGGACCGCTGATTCGTAGCTCCGCTGCCGTCAGCGCGAGGTGATGAGGCGTGACCTCGGCTGTCAGGCGCAGTCCGGCTCCCTTGGCAGCCGCGATCAGGCCGATGCTTCCCTGGGTGCTGACATGTTGCAGATGGAGGTGGGCATCCGCGGTGCGCCGCAACGCTTCGATGGCTTCGCGAATCGCCTCGACCTCCGCAGCCGGCTCCGTGCCGAGTCGCTCGAGCTGGGGATGGATCAGGACGGGAAGGCCGGCACCTCCGGCGCGCCAGAGACCGACCTCGAGCAGTCCTGCGTCGAGCGCGTGGCGGCCGTCATCCGAAAGGGCGACCGCGCCAGCGGATTTCAGAGCCCGGGCGTCGGTCAACGAATCGCCGGTCAGACCCTTGGTGAGCGCACCCACGAAGTCGACCTTGATCGGCAGCGCCTCGGACCGACGGCGGAGCTCGGTAAGGCGGCCGGCCGAGTCCGTGGGCGGATCGGTGTTCGCCATGGCAACCACGTGGGTGAACCCACCGGCGGCTGCACTTCGGGCCCCAGTCTCGAGCGTTTCCTTCTGCGGAGCCCCCGGGTCCCGCAGATGCGCATGCAGGTCCATCCACCCGGGCGAGAGGACGAGGCCCCGCGCGTCGCGATCGGGCTCGTCTCCGGCAGCGATGTAGAAGGTGTCCGGCGCGCTCAATCCGTTCGATCGGAGCAGCCGGGCGTGGTGCAGCCGCATCAGGCGCCGTCCCGCTCGAGGATCCTGACCGAGTCCTCGCCATCGATCTCGCTAAGGTGCACTTCCACCCATTCCTGCCGGGACGTCGGCACGTTCTTTCCTACGTAGTCCGGACGGATTGGCAGTTCGCGGTGACCTCGGTCAACCAGCACCGCCAGCTGGATCAGCAGCGGCCTGCCGGCGGCGACCACGGCATCTACCGCCGCTCTCGCCGTCCGGCCGTTGAAGAGAACGTCGTCCACCAGCAGCACCGGGCGATCCTTTACTCGATCGGCCGGCAGCGCCGGCGGTGGCGCCTGAGACCGGGGCAGGTCATCGCGGTAGCCACGCACGTCGAGCGGAATCACGGGCGGCGCGATCCCCTCGAGCTCGTGCAGGAGCTGGGCCAGACGTTGCGCCAGCGGAACGCCCCTGGTGACGATCCCGAGGATGGTCAGGTGCTCCAGGTCGGGCTGCCGCTCGATGATCTCGTGGGCGATCCGCCTCAACGACCGGCGAATGCCGTCCCCGTCGAGGATGACGGCCTTCGGCGTAGACATGATCACGTGCCCATCGCCAGCCAGTACAGGACCGCCATCCGGACAAAGAGACCGTTTCGCGCCTGCCGGAAATAGGCCGCCCGCGGGTCGCTATCGACCGACTCATCGATCTCGTCGAGTCGTGGCAGTGGATGCATCACGATGGCGTGCTCTGGCAACCGGCGCATCAGGGCTGCATCAACCCTTGAGACGGACCGCACCTGGTCGTACTCGGTGACGGATGCGAACCGCTCCCGCTGGATGCGAGTCTGGTAGAGCACATCAGCACCCGCCGCCGCCGCCGACAGGTCACGCTCGTCGCGGATGCTGACTCCGGTGCGATGCAATTGGTGCCGGACGTCCTCCCCCAGGCGCAGCTCGTCTGGGGAGACCAGGGTGAGCTGGTTGCCTGGATAGCGAGCGAGCAACAGGGCCAACGAGCGGGCTGTTCGCCCGAACTTCAGGTCGCCTGACATCACGATCCGCAGGTGGTCGAGGCGTCCACACTCTTTCTTGATCGTGTAGAGGTCCAGCAGAGCCTGGGTCGGGTGGTGACCCGCGCCGTCGCCGGCGTTGACAAGGGGGACGGGCGAGACCCGAGCGGCGCGTTCCGCCGCGCCGATCTCGGGATGCCTGAGGACGATCAGGTCCGCGTAGCCGCCGATGATGCGCACCGCATCCTCGAGTGACTCGCCTTTTGCCGCGGACGATCCGGTCGCGGCGCTCTCGACGCTGATCACCTGGCCCCCCAGGCGCAGCATGGCGGCCTCGAACGAGAATCGCGTCCGGGTGCTCGGTTCGTAGAAGACGCTGGCCATGATCCTGCCCCGCAGCGGTGCCTGGGCCGGAGATTGCCCCTGCCGCTCCATGTCGCTCGCAAGCGCAAGCAAACTCTCAACCAGGGGAAGATCGAGGTCAGAAGGGCTGACCAGGTGCCGCGCCGGGGCGGCGGTCGGGGCGACCAGACTATCGCTCACGGATTCTCCTTGCGGTCTCTCTGGGCCGTTTAAAGGACGAAGGTCTGGGTCAGTTTAGCGCATCCGGTTGCGGGCCTGATATAAGTTGCGCCTATGGCCGCGATCGATTGAATATATTGGACAAATACCAAGACCCGTGATAGTTTTAAGGCGAAGCTCCTTATAGGGGCGCTATAAATTGATATGTAAACGGGGTCGCCGCGGGCCCCTTACAGAAGAAAAGAGGAACTGGGCGAAAAATGGAAGTCATCGTCTACACCCGACCCGATTGCGACAAGAGTCGCCTGATCAAGGAGATACTGGCTGACCACGGCGTGGAGTTCCAGGAGCACGTCTGTGCCGACGGCAAGCTCGACGGCCGCGACCTGCGCGGGCTGGAGATTACCGAGCCCCAGGTACCGTTGACAGTGATCGACGGCGTGCCCATCGAGGGGATGAACCGGGCGCGGATCGAGCAGGCGATCGGCTGGGTCGGTTTTTAGGGCCGGGTCGTAATACTGCGCGAGTAGCATGGGAACATGCCCGAGATCGGGCGTGTGCTCATCGTGATCGGCGGCCTCATCGTGCTGGTGGGTGTCGTCTTTGTGGCTGGCTGGCGGATTCCGTTTCTCGGCCGCCTACCCGGTGACTTTTCCTATGAGCGCGGCAACTTCCACGTCTATTTCCCCCTGGCAACCGGGATCGTACTGAGCGTGGTCCTCACCCTTGTCCTCAACCTTTTCTTCCGAGGACGGTAACCAGGCTCAGCCTTTTCGCGCGTCCCTCAGCCGCTCGTAGAGCGAGCTAATCTCGGGAGTGATCGTGTCGGGCACGCGGATCTCGAGCGTGGCGTAGAGATCTCCGGGCACACCGCCCTTCAGGCCCGGCAGGCCTTTGCCTTTGAGCCGGAAGACCTTGCCGGTCTGGCTGCCTGCCGGAACGCGCAGTTGCAGCTGGCCGGTCAGCGACGGGACCACGACTTCGTCACCCAGGACAGCCTGGTCATCGAAGACGGGAACGGCGGTGTAGAGGTCTCGCCCCTTCGCAGCAAATTGGCGATGGGGAAGGAGGTGCACCCGCAAATAGAGGTCGCCGTGCTCGCCGCCACGCTGGCCCTCCCCTTTGACGCGAATCCGCGAGCCCTCGGTCACGCCGGCGGGAATCGTGACACGGAGCTGTCGGCGGGTGGGTCTCACACCCTGGCCGCCGCAGGTGGGACAGGTGACCCCTTCCATCAGGGTCTGGCCCTTCACCTGCCGGCGTTCCGCGACGTAGCCCGACCCGCCACATGTGGGGCAGGTCTCGGGGACCTCGGTCTGGATGGTACGCTCGCCGCCACGGGCGGCCTCTTCCAGGGTCACATCCAGCGGATGCTCGATATCCTCTCCCCGCCGAGCGGCGGTCGCCGTGCGCCCGCGGGTGCCCTCGAATCCTGAAAACCCCGAGAACCCGCCCTCGCCGGCGAAGAAGGCGTTGAAAAAATCACTGAAATCGCCAAAGCCGGCGGGACCCTGGCCCTGGGTCTGGTACTGCCGGGCAAACTCCTGCTCACGTTCGACCCGCTCCCAGTCGGAGCCGAGCTGGTCGTATTTGACGCGTTTCTTTGGATCGCGCAGGACCTCGTAGGCTTCGTTGATCAGCTTGAAGCGGTCGGTGGCCTTGGGATCCTTGTTGACGTCGGGGTGGTATTGCCGGGCCAGACGCCGGTAGGCGGACTTTATTTCCTTCTCGGAGGCCGTGCGATTGACCCCCAGGGTGGCGTAGTAGTCCTTGTATTCCATGGGCTATCGGTTAGATGCCCAAAAGCCGGTGGGCCGAAACGCTCGCCCGGAGGCGAGGGCATCCTATCTAGCGGCTATGGACGGCCAGGAACTCCCTGCAGTGCGTGACCAGTTTTTCTGTCAGTAGCGGATTCTGTCCGAAGTGCAGGTGGACGTAGCTGGCCAGGAGATTCGGCGCGACGAAACCTTCATAGCCGATCAGGTCACCCTCGGCGTTCAGCATCTGATAGGCGGGTTTGAGACCTCCGTCGTGATTCACGATCCGGCTCCAATGGAACTCGTGCCCGCGGTAGAACTGGCCCTTGGGCGAGAGGATGCTCTCTTCCAGGGTCAGTAGCTGCCGGTAGCCGAAGCGATGGATCTGGCCATCCATCTGAACATCGACCGGGATCACGTTCGCCATGGCATGGGTGGCACCGTCTTCAGTGCGCAGGCTCCGGCCCAAATACATGAGACCGCCACACTCGGCGTAGATGGGCATGCCGTTGCGGTGGGCCCGCTGGAGCGCCTCGGCCATTGAATGGTTGTTCGCCAGAGGCTCGACAAACACCTCCGGAAAGCCGCCCCCCAGGTAGACTCCGGAAACGTCCTCCGGCAGGTGGCTGTCCTCGAGCGGGCTGAACGGCACGATCTCTGCCCCGTTCTCCTCCAGCAGCTCGAAATTCTCCGGGTAGTAGAAATTGAAGGCATCGTCATAGGCGACAGCCAGGCGGACCTGCGCCGGGCCGGCAGGCTTGCCCTGGAATACCTTCTTCGGGACGAGCGGGAGTAGCTCCGCCTTCTCCCCGATTCTCCGCAGCACGTCTAGGTCGATGTGCCGGGTGACGGCGTCGACGAGCAGGCCGATGATCCGATCCCAATCCTTGTTCTCGGTCACCGGAAGCAATCCGAGCTGGCGCTCCGGGATCCCCAGGTCGGCCATCGCGGGCAGGGCTCCGAGGACCGGGAGCTTGGCCACGTTCCAGATGGCGTCCTCGACCGTGCGACGGTGGCCGTCGGAGGAGACGTTGTTAAGAAGCACGCCGGCCAGCTTGAATCCGGGTGAGTAGTTCTTGAAGCCAAGAGCGATTGCAGCCGCACTCTCCGACATCTTGCCCACGTCGATCACCAGGACTACCGGGGCCCGTATCGCATGAGCCACCTCAGCCGTGCTGCCCTCACTACCGCCACCGCGGCCGTCGAAGAGGCCCATCACGCCCTCGACGATTGCGAAGTCCGCGCCCAGGCAGCCCTGCGCGAGCACCTGGCGGAGGGCGCCCTCCCCCAGCATCCACGAGTCCAGGTTTCGGCAGGGGCGACCGGTCACGTGCGCCAGGTAGGCGGGGTCGATGTAGTCCGGCCCGACCTTGAACGACTGTACGGTCAGGCCCTGCGCTCTGAGGGCGGCAATCAGGCCAGCGGCAAGAGTTGTCTTACCGACGCTGCTGGCGGTACCGGCGATCACGAGCCGTGGAGTTCGGACCTCGTCCAGCAATCTTGCCTCGCGAATTGAGATCGAGAAGGCGCCACTTCCCCAGGGCGCCTGCCCCTGGCTACCGTAGCACAGGCCGCCGCTGCCGTAAAGGCGGTCAGCGGGAAGCGGTGACCGGCGACAGCTCCCGCACTGCGCGCAGGTCGCGAAGCTGCAGGCGAATGCGATCGAGTCCATCCCACCGCTCACAGAGGAGGGTATAGATGATGTCGATCCGGCGGCCGCCCGGAAGGTGATCGAGCGCGGGCGCCTTGTCGAAGGCGATCGCCTCGGCACTGGCGGTGCGATCACGGAGCTGCACACGAAGGTGCCTTCCATCGCTCCCGAAGGTTTCGCTGCGGAGGACTTCGACGTCTCGGCTCATGAGCAGCGGCTCCCGGTTGCCAACGCCAAAAGGCGCGAGCGTGTGGATCTCCTGATGGAGACTGGGCTTGAGATCCGCCAGCGCGGCCACCGCCTCCACCACCAGCGGGCGGCGGAACGCATCCCCATCGAGCCGCTCCGAGGCATAGGAGTTGAGACATTCGGCGAGATCGGCGAACCGGTCACGGGCGACGGTCAGACCCGCTGCCATGGCGTGACCGCCGTATCGCTCGAGCAGCGGCGCGCAATGTCGCAGGCATTCGACCAGGTGAAAGCCCTCGATGCTCCGAGCCGAGCCGCGGCATTCATCGCCGTCGAGGTTGAAGATGAAGGTCGGACGGTAGAACTCTTCGACCAGCTTGCTGGCTGCCAGACCCAGGACACCCAGGGGCCAGTGCGAAGCGCCGAGGACAATGGCCGCCTCGCCCTGGGCCAGCTCGGTTACCCGGGCGCGTGCCTCGCGGACGATAGTTGCGGTCGCCTGTTGACGCTCGGCATTCTGCTGCTGCAGCCGCTCAGCCAGCGGCACGGCCGCCTGTTCCGATGGCGCCATCAGGAGGTCGAGCGCCAGCATGGCGTCCTCCATCCGTCCGGCGGCGTTGATGCGGGGGCCGAGCTGGAAGGCGAGGTGCTCGGCCGTAACCGGCGGGGCGATGCCCGCGATCCGTAGCAGCGCGGCACATCCCGGGCTGGGTTCGCGGCTCAACCGCTGCAGTCCCGCCCTTACCAGAGCACGGTTCTCGCCCAGCAGGGGCACGACGTCCGCAACCGTCCCCAGTGCGATCAGGTCCAGCGATCCCGCGGGGTCGAACCGCCCGGGGAACGCCACCCGCTCGAGCGCCACCAGCAGCTTGTAAGCCACCCCGCACGCGGCCAGGCCGTCGAACGGATACGAGCAGTCGGGCTGCTTGGGATTGATCAGGGCATCGACAGGCGGCCGCTGCTCGCCGATCTCGTGGTGATCCGCAACGATCAGCTTCATCCCGGCGGGCCGCCCCTCGGCCACCGCGACCGAGTTTGTCCCGCAGTCGCATGCGATCACCAGGCGGGCGCCGCGTGAGTGCAGGTCGCGGAGCGCCTCGAGGTTGAGACCATAGCCCTCGCTGAACCGATTGGGGATGTAGGTGATCACGTCAGCGCCGGCTGCGGATAGGCCTCGGGCCAGGCTGGCACATGCAGTCACCCCGTCGGCGTCATAGTCGCCGTAGATGGCAATCCGGTGTCCCTCATCGACTGCCTCTTTGACCAATTCGCACGCGACGGCCATGTCTTTGAGCAAAAACGGGTCCGGTGCGCCGGCCAGATCGAGCCTGAGCCAGGGCTCGAGATGAGCCGGTGTGGTCAGGCCGCGTCCGTGGAGGACCTGGCGAAAAACTGTGGAAAACGCCTCGAGACCCGGCTGCGCCCGCAGCGGCTCAGGCAGGATCCAGTTGCGCCGTTCCTTCTTCAACCCGGGGCATTATGGCACCGGGGTGTGACAGGTGCCTGTCGCAGTTTTCAGGCGGCGCCGAGAGCTTCCGTTGAAGCCACCAGCACCGGCGGGCGGCGCTCCTTCGTCCAGTTCAGAGACAAAATCACCCCCAGGAGCAGCGCCGTCCCGACCACCTGGGCCGGGAAATAGAAAGGTTGCCCAAAGCCCCAGGGATAGGGCAAAGCGGCAAGAAGCTGGATGGTGACGGGCAGGGTGAGCTCCGCAATCGTGGCAAGCGATGCGGGCGTGCTGACCAGGCCGCGGTAATAGATGAGAAGGCCGATCACGCCGGGAACGATCGCGATGTACAGGAAGTTGGGCAGGAAGTACGACAGCTGATAGTGGCTGAAGCCGCTCAGACCACCCTCGATCAGGACGATCGCAACCAGGACCGGCAGCGCCACAGTGAAGCGCAGAGCAGTCGTGGTTTGAAAGCTCAGGTCGCGGAGCACAAAGCGACCGAAGACGGTGCCAGCCGCCCATAGCACCGCTGCGCCCAGGCCTTCCAGCCCTGCCACCAGACGAGTGTCCGCCGTCCCGGCCAGCTGCCCTCCTTGCAGAACGGCCAGCGGTTCACCGGGATCACGCGCAAACACCACCAGATACACGCCCACCATGCCCACGGCGGCGAGAGGCCAGAACCAGGGACGGCGTCGCTCGCCCAGGATGATCCAGGCGAGGGCGATGGCAATCAACGGTTGGGTCTGCTGGGCGATATATGTGACCGCGAATACGTGATGGGCAAAGGACTTGGTAAAGAGCCAGGTGGCAATCGCCTGCGGCCCGACGCCGATGATCAGGACGCCGAGCCAGCGCGAACCGGTAAGGCTACGAAGCTCGGCGAAGCCGCGGATCAGGAATGGCAGCAGGATGAGGGTGACCAGGGCGTCCTCCATGACGACGATCTGCGAGGCAGAGAGGTGCTCTGTCAGAGGGTTCCTGAAGTACGCGTCCGAGACCCAGAGGATGGCGGCAAACGCGATCAAAAGGACTGAGAAGCGATCCGGAAAACTCTGTCGCCGAGACGCCGGGTGGGTCTTGCGTGCCGTCGCCGCCATCATGCACTCCCGGACATCGGGGCAGAAATTGAGCGGTGCGCTAGCGCGCCAGCCGCCCTAGGGGTCTTCTTCCATCCCGACTTTACGGTCGGCCCCGGAGTTGGGCTCTAGCCTTCACCGGATCATGCGATGTCGATCGCTCGCGGGCTTTACCGCCGATCGGGGAGTCTCACCCCTGCCCCGAAGACCTGAAGCAACAATAACAAGTTCGGGCTAGTGGCGAAAATGGCGCTCGCCGGTGAAGACCATGGCGACCCCGGCAGCGTCGGCGGCGGCTATCACGTCGGCGTCCTTGACCGACCCGCCGGGTTGGACGATAGCTCGAACGCCGGCTCGCGCCGCGACCTCGACACCATCCGGATAGGGGAAGAATCCGTCACTCGCGAGCACGGCGCCATGGGCGCGCTTGTCCGCGCGGCGGACGGCAAGCTCGACCGCCTCGACCCGGCTCATCTGTCCGGCGCCAATTCCGACGGCCACACCATGCTTGGTCAGCACGATCGCGTTCGAGCGCACGTGTTTGACCACGCTCCAGGCCAGCTGAAGGTCCTTCCAGCCGGCCTGGTCAGGCTGCGCAGACGTCACCACCCGAGCTTCGCCGAGCGCGCTCCCAATGTCGTCACTGGTCTGGACCAGAAAGCCGCCCGTAATGGGACGCATATCGAAGGCTGGTGTGGCCGGACCGCGCCCGGGCTGCAGGATGCGGAGCTTAGGCCGGGCCGTCAGCACCTGGAGGGCGCCCTCGTCGAACGATGGCGCGATCACCACCTCGAGGAAGCTCTGGACCAGCTGCTCGGCGGTTGTCCCATTGACTGGCCGGTTCAGGGCTACGATTCCGCCAAATGCCGATCGCGGATCGCAGGCGAGCGCGTCCACATAAGCCTGCGTGAGATCGTGGCCGATGGCCACGCCGCAGGGGTTCGCGTGCTTGATGATGGCCGCGACGGGATCGGCGAACTCCGATACCAGGGACCAGGCGGCTTGCGCGTCGAGCAGATTGTTGTAGGAGAGCTCGAGCCCCTGCCATTGCTTGGCTCCGGCGATCCCGCCGCCGTCGACGGTGCGATACAGCGCTGCCGCCTGGTGCGGGTTCTCGCCGTAGCGAAGGTCTCGGACCTTATGCCCGCCGATGGTGAAATCGAGCGCGAGCGGTTGCGCCTTCGCGCCGTTGTGCAGGTGACCGGCAATGGCTGCGTCGTAGGCGGCGGTGTGCGCGAAGGCGACTGCCGCCAGCTGACGCCGGACCTGGGGCCGAATGCCATCCGGCCGGCGCAGCTCCTCGAGCACCATCGGGTAGTCGCGCGGACGGACCACAGGAAGCACGTGATCGTAGTTCTTTGCCGCCCCGCGCAGCAAAGTGACGCCGCCAATGTCGATTGACTCGAGGGCATCGAGCCCGGTCGCGCCGGAGGCCACCGTATCGACGAACGGGTAGAGGTTGACGACGACCACGTCTATCAACGGCAGGCCCCGCTCCTCGAGCTCCCTCATGTGTCGCGGCTCCTCGCGCCGAGCGAGGATGCCCGCGTGGACATTGGGGTGGAGGGTCTTGACGCGACCGTCCAGCATCTCGGAGAACCCGGTCAGCTCCTGGAGGGCGCGGACCTCGACGCCGGCTTCGCGAAGCGCTCGCTCGGTACCGCCGGTGGCAAAGAGTTTTACTTCAAGCTGAGCCAGGCCCCGAGCAAAGTCGACCAGTCCCGCCTTGTCGGAGACGCTCAGGAGGGCATTCACCGGCGCAGGCTGGGCTCGTGCTCGGCGATCTGCCTGACGATCTCCGGCAGCAGCCGATGTTCCTCGGCCTTGATCCGGGCGTGCAGGCGCGCCGGGGTGTCACCGGATAGCACCGGGACTCGGCGCTGGCCCAGGATCGGCCCGGCATCGACGTCGTCCGTCACCAGGTGGACCGTGCAGCCGGTCTCCGAGACGCCCGCGGCCAGCGCCCGGTCCACCGCGTCCATCGAGCCCTTGAAGGCCGGCAACAGTGAAGGATGGACGTTGAGGATCCGGCCCAGGAATTGCCCGGTGAACCCGGGCGTCAGGATCGAGTCGTAACCGGCGCAAACCACCAGCTCAACACTCCGCGCCTTCAGTGCCGCGGCCATCGCCTGGTCGCGCGCATCGCGGCTCGGAAAATTAGCCCGCAGAAAGGCTGCTGTCTCAATGCCTGCCGAGCGCGCATGGTCCAGCGCAGGCGCCGCACGGTTGGCACACACGATCACGACCTGCGCCGGATAGCCAGGGGCACGGCTGGCTGAGATCAGGGCTTGCAGGTTGCTGCCCTGGCCCGACACCAGGACCCCCACCCTCAGCCGGTCTTTCACTCGATGATCTGGACGCGAGGTTGCTGCGCGGGGACAACCCGGCCCACCGCGTAGGCGTGACCCTCGAGCGCATCGATCGACCTGGCGGCGTCCTCGCTGGCGACGACGGCGACCATCCCGACGCCCATGTTGAAGGTGCGCCACATCTCGTCGTCGGGCACGAATGGGTTGAGATATCCAAATATGGCAGGCTCCGGCCAGCGCCCCCGCTCGATCACGGCGCCAAGGCCGGCTGGCAAGATGCGCGGCACGTTCCCGGGTAGTCCCCCACCGGTGATGTGGGCCAGGCCCTTGACATGTACATCGGCGCGCAGCCGGCGGACCGGCTCCAGGTAGCAGGTGTGAGGCTCTAGCAGAGCGTCGAGAACCGTCTGGTCATCGTCGATTGGCTGAGCCAGGCTCTGGCCTGGAATCACACGGCGAGCCAGGCTGTATCCATTCGTATGCAGGCCGTTGGAGGGCAGTCCAAGGAGGACATCGCCCTCTCTGATCTCGGTCGTGTCGATCAGCCGGTCGCGCTCCACCACGCCCACCATGAACCCGGCGACATCATAGGTGCCGTTCGCGTACAGGTCGCGCAGCTCGGCGGTCTCGCCTCCGAGCAATGTGCAGTCGACCGCCCTGCAGGCCTGGGCAATGCCCTGCACAATCTCGGCGACGACCGGCGGATCGAGCCGGTTCACACCGACATAGTCGAGGAAGAACAGCGGGTCCGCACCCGAGGTGAGTACGTCGTTGACGCAGTGATTGACGATGTCCACGCCCAGCGAGCGATGCCGGCCGTGCGCCGCTGCCAGGAGAACCTTCGAGCCCACGCTGTCGGTGGTGGCGACCAGCACGGGCTGCCGGTAGCGCGACGTCTCCAGCGCAAACAGCCCGCTGAACGGACCCACCCCGGCCAGCACCTCTGACCGATAGGTCGCGGCCGCCACCGGCTTGATCAACTCGACCACTTGCTCGCCTGCGTCGATATCGACCCCGGCCTCGCGATAAGTCGCCATCAGTCGGCTACCGCCGTCTCGAGCGCCAGCTTGTCCATCTCGAGCTGCACCGGGACCGGCACCGGGTAGTCACCATCGAAGCAGGCCATGCAGAACCCAGTGACATTCTTGACTGCCCGGAAAAGACCCTGCTTGCTCAGGTATCGGAGGGAATCGGCGCCTATCACGCGCTCGACTTCTTCCACCGTCCTCCCGGACGCGATCAGCTCAGTACGGCTGGCGATATCGATCCCCATGAAGCAGGGCCACTGAATCGGCGGGCTGCTGACGCGCATGTGCACCTCTTTCGTCCCGGCCTGGCGGAGCTCCTCGACGATCTTGCGGCTGGTAGTGCCACGCACGATGGAGTCGTCCACCAGGACCACCCGTTTGCCGCGGAGGATCTCGCGCAGAGGGTTGAATTTCAACTTGATGCCAACGTTACGAAGACGTTGGTTCGGTTGTATGAACGTCCGGGTGATGTACCGGCTCTTGATCAGCCCTTCGCTATAAGCGATGCCGCTCTGTTCGGCGAAGCCGACCGCGGCCGGCGTGCCTGAGTCCGGTAGGGAGATCACGATATCGGCGTCGGCCGGCGCCTCGATGGCGAGCTGGCGACCCATATTGCGGCGGGCCTCGTAGAGCGACTGTCCCTGCAGCTGCGAGTCCGGCCTGGCGAAGTAGATGAACTCGAACATACACATCGCCTTGCGGTGCGAAGGCATAAGTTGATGCGGCTGCGGCTCTCCGTCGCCGAGTACGATCGCCTCGCCCGGCTCGACCTCGCGGACCAGCTCCGCCCCGACCGTGTCCAGGGCGCAGGTTTCCGAGGCGATGATGGCGCCACCTTCCGGTAGGCGGCCCAGGCACAATGGCCGTATCCCCAGGGGGTCACGCACGCCGATCAGCCGGTCACGCGTCAGGATCAGCAGGCAGTAGGCGCCCTGCAGCTGGGGTAAGGCCCGCCTGATCACCGAGAGCAGGTCGAACCCAGGCGTATTCGCGAGCAACTCGGCGATGACCTCGGTATCGCTCGAGGTCTTGAAGCGCACACCGTCCCGCTCCAGCGCCGCGCGGAGCGTGGTTGCGTTCGTCAGGTTGCCGTTATGCCCGATCGCGACCGGGCCCAGCTGCGGATGCTCGACCACGATCGGCTGGGCGTTTTCGAGCCGGTTCGACCCGGTGGTGGAATATCGAGTGTGACCCAGGGCCAGGTGACCGACGAGCCGGTCGAGCGCGGCCTCGTCGAACGCCTGGGCGACCAGCCCCATGCCCTTGTGAAGACGCATCTGGGAGCCGTCGCTCACCGCGATCCCTGCGCTTTCCTGGCCCCGGTGCTGCAGTGCGTACAGGCCGAAATAGGTAAGGTTGGCGACCTCCTCGCCCGCGGCGTCGATGCCAAAGAGGCCACACGCTTCATGCATTCGCTCGAGCGCGAGAGGGGAGTCGCGTCTCACCACGGCGTCTCCCAGGCCTGGCGCACCCGGTCGAGGCTGAGCCGGACGGGTCCGACCTGCAGCTCGTCGCCGCCGACGACGCCGAGCGCGTGTGCCGGGACACGCTGGCTGGTCAGGATCGACCGCAGCTCGGGGACCCGGCGCGGCTCGACGCTGATGATGATCCTCCCCTGCGACTCACCAAAGTAGGTTGCAGCCGGGCTGGCCCCGCTGCTCAATGCCGGGCACTGAACGCCCAAGCCGGCGAACAGAGCGGCTTCGGCCAGCGCCACCAGCGTGCCTCCTTCGGCCACGTCATGCGCGGAGCGCACGATGCCTCGGGCTATCCCTGCCAGCACCGCGTTGTGCAGGTCGCGCTCGGCTGCCATGTCAACCCTGGGCGGCTCGCCCGCATCTCTGGCTGCTGGCCCCTCGCCGACTCCCAGTGCTCCCGCCGAGGCAAACAGTCGTGAATACTCGCTACCAGCCAGCTCCTCACGCGTATCGCCGAGCAAGAAAATTAAGTCGCCCGCTCGACGGAATCCTGCCGGACAGCGCAGGGAGAGGTCTTCGAGCAGTCCGACCATACCGATCACGGGGGTTGGCGGAATGTTGCGACCGCTGGTCTCGTTGTAGAGGCTGACGTTCCCACTCACCACGGGAAGCTCGAAAGCTCGGCAGGCATCGGCCAGGCCTCGCACGGACTCCTGCAACTGCCAGAAAACGTGCGGCCGGTCGGGGTTCCCGAAGTTCAGACAGTTTGTAACCGCCAGGGGCCGGGCGCCGGTGCAGACGATGTTGCGGGCCGCTTCCGCGACCGCAGCCCTGGTGCCGGCGTAAGGATCGAGCGCGACGTACCAGGGATTTCCATCCGTTGTCAGCGCCAGGCCCTTGTTGGTCCCCGGGACTCGCAGCAGGGCCGCGTCGAAGCCCGGACCGAACACAGTGTTGTCCTGGACCTGGTGGTCATAGGTTCGAAAGATGGGCCGGCGGCTTCGCAGGTTGGGTCGTGCCAGCATCTGCAGGAGCGTAGCCGCGGGGTCCACGAGGGGCGGGACCGGCACAGATGTGGGTGGCGGACCCGGTGCGCTGGGCGGTGTTCGCAGCGGGACTCCGTCGACGAGGGCGGACAGGGGCAGGTCGGCCGCGACGTCGCGGCCATCGCGGACCCGTACCCGACGGTCGGACGTGATCCGGCCTACCCGATCGGCGTGCAGCTCGAAGGCATCGAAGATGGCGCGAGCCTTGGTCTCTCCGCCCGGTTGGATGACGACCAGCATCCGCTCCTGGGACTCGGACAGCATCACGTCGTAGGCAGTCATGCCGCGCTCGCGCCGGCTGACCCGAGCCACGTCGAGGTCAACCCCGCGTCCGCCCCGATGCGCCACCTCGCAGGCGGCGCTGGTCAGCCCGGCGGCACCCAGGTCCTGGATCGCGGTGACCTCTTCGAGCTCGTTGAGCTGGAGGCAGGCCTCACAAAGCAGCTTCTCCAGGAAAGGATTGCCGACCTGCACCGCCGGGCGCCGAGTATGGGACCCCTCGTCCAGCTCCACCGAGGCAAAGGTCGCGCCGTGGATACCGTCACGTCCGGTGTCGGCACCTACCAGCAACAGGATGTCGCCCGTACGGTCGGCACGCGCCGTCCGAATCCGGTCGCTCCGGACCAGGCCGACGCACATCGCGTTCACGATCGGGTTGTCGGCATATCCATCGTCGAAGTAGACTTCGCCGCCGACCGTCGGGCATCCAAAACAGTTGCCGTAGCCGCCAATCCCGGCCACCACGCCCTGGAAGAGGTATCGATTGCGCCCGCCGTCGGGTATGCCGAAGCGCAGCGAATCCAGGACGGCAATCGGACGCGCCCCCATTGCGAATACGTCCCTGAGGATGCCGCCGACTCCGGTCGCCGCCCCCTGGTAGGGCTCGATCGCCGATGGGTGATTGTGTGACTCGATCTTGAAAACCACCGCCAGCCCGTCGCCAATGTCGACGATCCCGGCGTTCTCTCCCGGCCCCTGAAGGACGCCCGGGCCGCTGGAGGGCAGGTCACGGAGCAGCGGCTTCGACGTCTTGTAGCCGCAGTGCTCACTCCAGAGCGCGCCGAACATGCCCAGCTCCAGGTGGTTGGGCTCGCGTCCGAGCTTCTCCAGGATCACCTCATACTCCCGGGAACTGAGCGCGACGGCGCGCAGGTCGCGCTCCGGCGCGGCTACCGGCATCAGGCGACCAGCGCGGCCAGGGACCGCATGGCGGATTGGAAGACCAGGTTGCCATCGGCGCCCCCGAGCAGCTCCTCGCAGGCTCTCTCCGGGTGGGGCATCATGCCCACCACGTTGCCCCGCTGATTGCTGATGCCGGCGATATTCGCCAGCGATCCGTTGGGGTTGGCGGCCGCCGTGATGCGACCATCCGGCGCGCAGTAACGGAAGAGCACCTGGCCGCGGGTCTCGAGATCGCGGATGGTTTCGGGTTCCGCGTAGAAGTTGCCCTCCCCGTGCGAGATCGGGATGCGCAAAACCTGACCGGGCCGGCAGCGATTCGTGAAGGGCGAGTCAGCGTGCTCAATCCTGAGGTTCGTCCATTCGCAACGGAATTCGCAGGAAGCGTTCCTGAGCAAGGCGCCCGGTAGCATCCGGGCTTCCTGCAGAACCTGAAACCCGTTGCAGATCCCGAGCACCAGCCCACCGCGGTCGGCGAAAGCGGCCACCGCGTCCATGACCGGCGCGAAACGGGCGATGGCGCCGCATCGCAGGTGGTCTCCGTACGAGAATCCGCCGGGAAGAACGACCAGGTCAAGGTCTTCGAGCCGTCGGGCCCGGTGGTCGATATAAGCGATGGGTTGCCCCAGGATGTCGCCCAGGGCGTGGCCGCAGTCGCGGTCACTCCAGGTTCCCGGAAAGACGATGATGCCTGCTTTCAACGACTCTCCACCGCCGTTCGCTCGGCGACCTGGTGCAATTCAAAGCGGAAGTCTTCGATCACTGCGTTGGAGAGCAGCTTTCGCGCCATCTCCTCGACGGCCGACCGGGCGCTGGCCTCGTCAGCCTCGTCCACGGTCAGCACCAGGTACTTGCCAGACCGCACCTCCTGGACCTTGGTGAAACCCAGCGCGTGAAGGCCACTGCGAATCGTGATCCCCTCGGGGTCGTTGACAACGGGCTTGAGAGATACGAAGACCTCAGCCCGGTACATTGGCCCCCAGCAGCCGGTCATGAGCCTCGAGGTACCGCTGACGGGTGCCGCCGACGACGTCTTCGGGGAGAGGGGGGCCGGGAGGCCGTTTGTCCCAACCGACCTCTTCCAGGTAGTCCCGGACGTACTGCTTGTCAAAGGAGGGCTGGGGCTGCCCCGGCTGGAACGACTCAATGTCCCAGAACCGCGAGGAGTCGGGAGTCATCACCTCGTCGATCAGGATCAGGCGGCCCTGGCGCATTCCGAATTCGAACTTTGTGTCGGCCAGGATGAGGCCGCGCTGTAGGGCCTCCTCGGCCCCGAACAGGTAGAGCGCGAGACTGAGCCGTTCGAGCTGCCTGGCAAGGTCCGCGCCCGCTTCCGACTCGAGGCGGGAGCGCGAGATGTTCTCGTCGTGTCCGGTCAGTGCTTTGGTCGCAGGAGTGAATATTGGTTCGGGGAGTCGATCACTCTCGCGGAGCCCGGCCGGCAAAGGGTCGCCCGCTATCGAGCCGGTGCGCTGGTACTCCTTCCACCCGGAACCGGACAGATATCCGCGCACCACACACTCGTACATGATTGGCTCGGCCCGCAGGACCTGCAGGCTTCGAGCCGCCAGATCCTGGTCCAGAGCCAGGACATCGACGGCTTGTCGCTGCTCCGCCAGGTGGTTGGGCACGATGTGTCCCGTCTGTTTGAACCAGAACAGTGACAGCTGGGTAAGCACCCTGCCCTTGTCGGGAATCGGTGTCGGAAGCACGACATCGAAGGCCGAGATCCGGTCGGTCGCGACCATCAGCAGCTCGTCATTGCCAAGCTCGTACGTGTCACGAACCTTGCCACGCGAGTGCAGCGGAAGGGAAAGGCTGGTGGATAGGATCGCGCTCATCAGGAGACGGCCACTGCCGCATCGATGCCGAGACGTTTGAAGGCCAGGTCTACATGGCGCAGGTAATAGGCGGGGTCGAAGAGCTCAGCAAGCTCATCCGTGGTCAACCGTTCGCGAACCTCGGGCGCCTGGCCGACGAGGGTACGGAACTCCTGCCCGCCGTCCAGGGCGCTCAGAGCCGCCCGCTGCACCACCCGGTATGCCTCGTTGCGGTTCATTCCCTTGTCGACCAGGGCCAGCAGTACACGTTGCGAGAACACCATCCCACCACCGCGGTAGAGATTAGCTCGCATGCGCTCGCGGTCGACTGTCAGGCCTTCGACGATATCGGACATCAGGCGGACTATGTAATCCATCAGGGTGCATGCATCCGGGATGATGATCCGCTCGGCCGAGGAATGGCTGATGTCGCGCTCGTGCCAGAGCGCCTGGTTCTCGAGCGCCACCTGGGCGTAGCCACGCACGGTGCGGGCGAGACCGCAGATGCGCTCGCTGAGCACGGGATTGCGCTTGTGTGGCATGGCAGACGACCCCTTTTGCTCCGGGCCGAATGGCTCCCGGACTTCGGAGACCTCGGTGGTCTGCCAGAGACGGATGTCGGTTGCGAACTTTTCCAGGCTGCCGGCGAGAATTGCCAGTGCCGCCATGAAATGCGCATGCCGGTCGCGGGCGACCACCTGGGTGGTGACCGGCGCCACCTGCAGCCCAAGGCGCTGCAGTGCCCACTCCTCGACCCTGGGATCAACCGTGGCATGGGTGCCAACCGCTCCGGCGAGCTTGCCCACCCGGACCTCCTCCCGAACGGCGCTCAGCCTGGCGTGGGCTCGCTCGAGCTCATCCAGCCAGCCGGCCAGGACGAACCCGAAGGTGAGCGGCTCGGCGTGCATCCCGTGGGTCCGCCCGGCCATCAGCGTGCCGCGCTCCTGGATGGCACGCCGGCGGACGCTTTCGGACAGCCGGTCCACGTCCTTGAGCAGCAGGTCGGCAGCCCGGACCAGCTGGAGGGCAAGGGCGGTATCCAGGACATCTGACGAGGTGAGCCCACGGTGAAGGTAGCGGGCATCGTCGCCGAGGCGCTCGGAGACGGCGTCCAGAAAGGCCACCACATCGTGCCCAACCCGCTCTTCGAGCTGGGCCACGCGGTCCGGATCGACCGCGGCCTGGCGAAGGCGCGGTAGCGCTTCGCTGGGTATACCGCCGATCTCCGCCCAACCTTCACACACCAGGAGCTCGATCTCCAGCCATAGCCGGAACCTCGACTCTGGCGAAAAGATCTCGCTCATCTCCGGATGGGCGTACCGAGGTATCAAACGGCGGCTGGTCTCAAAAGGGCGGCTGTCTCCTTTGGCGGGCCGTCGGTGATGACCGGCATTATACCGGCTGCCTTTTTCCGTGCCCGTTCAGTTAGAGGCTAAAGACGCCACCCCGACGCTAGCCGCAGGCGGAAGCGGGAAGTGCTGTAGATTTGGGCAACGCGTAACTAACTCTGGGCGCCTCCCGTTCCCTTTTCGACGGGCGCCCTGGTGGGGGCCTGGATTTGCCGGACGGGAGCCAAGACGAGCGGGAACTGGTCGAGCGGGCAAAACGCGACCCCGATGCGTTCGGGGCGCTCTATGACCGTTATTTTCCACAGATCTACCGCTTCGCCTATTCCCGGCTCCGCGAACAATCGCTGGCGGAGGATGTCACCCAGGAGGTGTTTTTCAAGGCGCTAAGGAACATGGGGCGTTACACCTACAGCGGCCATCCCTTCTCTTCCTGGCTCTACCAGATCGCGCTGAACGCGGTCGCCGACCATTACCGCGGCCAGCGGGGCGAGGTCGAGCTGGAGGAAGCCACCGGGCTTGCCAGCCAGGCACCGGAGGTGGTCGACGAGGTGATCCGCCGAGATCGAAGCCATCGGGTCTGGACAGCCATCGACCAGCTGCCCAGACAGCAGCGCGCCGCCATGGTCCTCAAGTTCGGAGAGGACCGGAAGATCGACGAGATCGCTCAGATCCTGGGAAAGAGCTCGGGCGCGGTCAAGCTGCTGCTCCACCGGGGCGTCGAGCGTCTGCGCCGTGAGCTACCGCAGCTCGAGGCTGAGCTGGGAACCAAGTCATGACCGATCCTGAACTCGACGAGCTGTTCAGCGATGCGGCCGACCGTGAAGTGGTCGAGCTGCTGTCTTCGGCGCGTCCGGCCACGCCGCCGCTGGATCCGCACTTCCGCAACTATCTGCGGACGCAGCTGATGGCCGAAGCTCGCAAGACCCTACCCAGGCGTGAGCGGGCCCCCTGGTTCAGCTGGCGCCTGCCGAGCCCGCCGCTGGCTATGGCCGCGGTGGCGGCCGGGTTCCTGATCGTCCTCGGCTTCGAGATTGCACTGCTGCAGCGGGGCGGCTCTCAGGCCCCGGTCGCCGCCGACATCCACCTGGTCAACGGCAAGAGCAATGTCGCCACCATCGAGCCGATCAAGATCCCGTTCAGCGGCCCCGTGGACAAAGCCGCCGTTGAGGTCCAGATCCAGATCGAGCCGGCGACCGACTATACGACACGGTGGGACGGGAACACCCTGGTGATCGTGCCCCGGCATCCGCTGGCAGCCAACACGAACTACACGGTCAAGTTGAAGCCGGTCGCGACTCCTCAGCCCAACCAGCCGGCCCCCTCGGCGCAGCCGCAGGTGGTGGTCCACTTCGTAACCGCCCCGCCGCCCACCCCGCCGGTGGTTGCGCCGACATATAACAGCCAGAACCTGGTCTGGTCGGGCGACAGCCCCATCACCGAGCCGGGGGCGGTCGGCCAGGCCTCCTGGACACCGGATGGCGAGATCCTGGTCACCCGGCCCGTCTCGACGGGCCAGGCGCAAGGGGCTCAAGGGTCAGCGTCCGCTTCGGGAGGCCAGCCCTCTAGCTCCGCGACCGGGACAGATATCTGGCTGATGAGCCCCAAGGGCTCCTTCCTGCAGAAGCTCGCAAGCGGAGGACGCTACCCCGCCGCCGCGCCCGCAGGCGGTCTGTTCGCTTTCTGGCAGATGTCCGGCAACCGCGGCACCCTGCTCTATGGCGCCCTGGATGGAAGCGGTGGGGACCCGGTGGCGCTGGCCACCATCGATGGGGCGCCCGACCGCGCCCCGGTCTGGCTCGGGAAAGACCGGGTTGCTTATCTCGACGCCGGCCGGCTGCGCGTCGTCGACCTCCACGGAGCCCAGGTCCAGCTCGCCTCCACCGTGAATGTTTCCGGCAGCCTGGCCGGATCCCCCGACGGAACCCTGATCGCCGCCGAGACCCTGTCCGGCTCCTCTATCTACGACGCCGGCTCAGGCAAGGTATCGAAACCACTTCCCCAGGGGGCGACCGGTTTCAGCTGGTCGAGCTCGAACGACCTTGCCTTCGTGATCGAGCAACCTGGCAACCCGCAGCTCAGGCTTCTGGCCCACGACCAGACGGCTTCAACCCAGGTCTATGCCGCGCCGGTCAACCGGAGCTGGACCGATCTGAGCTGGTCACCCGACGGTCATGCCGTCCTCTTCGCCAGCCGGCCCGCCTCGGCAGCTCCCGGCGAATTCTCGAGGACCTATCTGATCAACGCCGACGGTCAAGGCGGTCCCGTGCTGTTCGGCGGGGACGGTGCGGAATACGCGGCTCCCCGCTGGTCACCGTCCGGCACCATGGTCCTCTTCAGCCGGGCGGACGAGGGCTCGGGCATCTCCAAGCTCTGGGTAGCCAACGTCACCGTCCAGCCGAGTGCGCTCGACCGGGCCGAGAACAGCGCCCTGGCCGAGGTCGACACATTCATGCAGGCCCGTCTCAAGGGTGACCTCACCGCCGCCCAGGCAGAGCTCGACGCCAATGGCCTGGCGAAGTATCAGTCCGGGGCGATGTCCCTGGCCAGCCCCTCAGGACAGCATTACGCACGGCGCTATGTCGTCAGCGTCCAGCTGATCAGCGCCGGCAAGTTCCTGGTCGGACTACGGCTGGTACTGGCGGATACCGCGAACCGGGAGACGAGCTATGTGGACGAGCACCTGACGGTGATCGCCCAGGGTCCTAAATTCGTTATTGATGAAATCGTCCAGGCGCCGGCGGTTCAGCTCGGCAAGGGACCCACCGTGGTATCCGTCCAGGTACAAGCCAACAAGCCCGGACCGCTGGTGCTGGTCCAGTTTGACTCCGACCTCGACCCGTCCACGATCACCAGCGCGAGCGTCTTCGTGCGTGACGACAGCGGGCAGGTTCGGTCGGAAACCCCCACCTACGACCGCACGACGCACCTGGTCACGCTGTCAGTGAAGCTAAAGCCCGGCAACACCTACCGGTTGGTGGTGACTACGAGCGTTACCGACATCAACGGGCATACGGTCGCCCAGCAGTTCGAATCGCCGATCCAGCCCGCCCAGGCGGGCGGCGGCTAACCGCCCTCGCTGACCGCCACCACACCGGCGATGGCGGCCGCGATTTCCGGGCTCCCATAGAGGGGCTCAAGGGGAGAGCCTTCATCGGTGAAGGCGCGCGTCCGCTCCAACAGGCCGCGATGCTCCTGGATAAAGTAGGTCGAGATCCGACCCTCAAGAAAGTCGGGCTCCTCCAGGATGGCACGGTGAAACGGGATGGTGGTCCGTGGACCCGTGAGGACGAACTCGGATAGAGCTCGCCGGCCCCGCCCGATGGCCTGGGCTCGGTCGGCGCCGGACACGATCAGCTTGAGGAGCAGCGAATCGAAATGGGGGGAGACGTCCTGGTGGGGCCGGATGCCTGAATCCACACGCACGCCTGGACCGGTTGGCGGCGCGTAACGCTTGATCCGTCGGGGTGTCGGCAGGAAGTTATTGGCGGGGTCCTCGGCATTGATCCGAAACTCGATGGCATGGCCGCGTGGAGAGGGATATCCCTGCGCGGGCAGGCTCTCTCCGGACGCGACCCGGATCTGCTCGCGGACCAGGTCGATCCCCAGCACGGTCTCGGTGATCGGGTGCTCGACCTGGAGTCTGGTGTTCATCTCCAGGAAGTAGAAGTCGTCGCCGGCAACGATGAATTCGATGGTGCCGGCATTCTCGTATCGGACGGCCGCCGCAGCCCGGACCGCCGACTCCGCCATGGCCTGGCGACGCTGCTCGCTGAGCCCGACCGCGGGTGTTTCTTCGAGCAACTTTTGATGCCGCCGCTGGATGGAGCACTCGCGCTCGCCCAGGGCAAGGGTGGTCCCCTGGGAATCCGCCAGAACCTGCATCTCGATATGCCTTGGGTGCTCGAGGTAGCGCTCCAGATACACGTCCCCGCTGCCGAATGACGACTGGGCGGCTCGGCGGCAGGCGTCGAACGCCGCGGGTAGCTCCTCCGGCCGCTGCGCGACTCGCATGCCGATGCCCCCGCCGCCCGCGGAGGCCTTGACCAGCACGGGGTAGCCGACTCGCTCCGCTTCCCGCAGCGCGGTCTGCGAGTCGGGGAGCGACCCGCTCCCGGGTGCGATCGGGACACCCGCTTCGGACATCCGCTTGCGGGCGGCCACCTTGTCGCCCATGGCGCGCATGCTGTCCGCCGACGGCCCGATGAAGCGGATCCCCGCCCCGGCACAAGCATCGGCGAAAGCCGGATTCTCCGAGAGAAACCCGTAGCCGGGATGAACTGCATCAGCACCGTGTCGCTCCGCCGCCGCAAGGATCTGTTCGATGTCCAGGTAGGCAGCTCGCGGGGACGGCCCCTGGAGATGCACGGCCTCGTGCGCAAAAAACACGTGAGGCGCCCGTCGATCCGGTTCGGCGAAGACGCCGACGGTCTCGATTCCCATCTCGCGGCAGGTCCGAATGATCCGCATGGCGATCTCGCCTCGATTGGCGACCAGCACTTTCCGGATGGGGGTACTAGCCAATCGTCATCAGGACCTCATTCGGCGCGACGATCGAGCCCTCGCGAGCATAAATCTCGCGGACGGTGCCCGCGACCGTCGCCACGATGTCGTTCTGCATCTTCATCGCCTCCAGCACCACCACCACGTCGCCAAGCTTGACCCGGTCACCCGCAGCGACCTTGACCTTGACCACCATGCCCTGCATGGGCGCCTGGATGGCTCCGTCCGTCACGCCAGACTTAGCCGGCGGCGGCCCCGAGGCGACTTGCGCTTCGCTCGACGCCCGGACGCCGACACCCTCCCCCTTGACCTTCACCCGATAGGTTTCACCATCGACCTCTACCGTGAACTCACGCATTCCCGAAACCTCGGGAGACGCGGCCACCGCAGGAGCAGCTGGACTGGAGCGCGGGGATTCTTCCGCCTGCCTGGGAACCGCGGCCGCCGGTGCCGGCTCTGCCCGGGGCGCCGGCCGCAGGATCCCCGGAGCCTCTTCCGGGAAGAGCACGTAGGTCAATACCTGGTCAGGGCCGGTGGGCGTCAATCCCTGCCGGCGCATCGCCTTTCTGGCCCGTTCCATGGCCGGTTCCAGCAGGTCGGCCGGGCGCATCGTGATCGGTTCAGAGCTTCCCAATGCTCGACGCCGGACCTCGGGATCCACCGCATGAGGTGGCGCACCATACAGGCCCTTGATATAGTCCCGAAACGGTTGCTCGATGGACTGGTAGCGCTTCTCCCCCAGAGTATTCGCCAATGCCTGACGCGCTGCGATCTGGTTGATGGGGGCGGCCAGCGGCGGATAACCCATCTCCTGGCGGACGTTGACCAGCTCCTGCAGCAGGTGCTCATATCGGTCGAGCGCGTTGCGCTCCCGTAGGGTCTTGATCAGGTCGGCCAACACGGGCGCCGGCAGCTGGTGATCGAGGATATGGATGTCGTTACGGAACGCGATCGGATCTTGAAATTCGGCGTACTCGTCGTGGAGCTCGTCAAAGTAGCGATTCGCCTGGCCGACCAGCCCCAGGTCGAGGCCGGTCTCGTGGGGACTTCCGCGAAACGCGGCCACCATGGTTTCCGTCGCGGGCTGAGAGGAGCCCCAAGCCATCGCCGACAACGCAGTGTCGATACCGGTAGCGCCTGCTTCGGCGGCGGCGAAATAGGTGATGGGTGCCAGTGCGGTCGAGCTATGCGAGTGGATCGACACCGGGAGTCCGACCGTCTTGACCAGCTCGGTGACCAGACGTCGCGCGGCCGAGGGATCGAGGATGCCGGCCACGTCCTCGAGGCCAATCACGTGGCAGCCAAGCTTCTTCAATCGTCCGGCCCAGGTGACCATCCGAGCCTGGTCCTGGCCTGGGCTCGGGCTGTAGACCAGAGCCCCTATCACCCGTGCACCGGCACGCCGCGCCGCCTCGATGGGGACTTCGAGATTTCGAAGGTCGTTCAGCGGGTCGAACATCCGGATCACGGCAATACCGTCCTGGACCGCTTGCTCGATAAAGGCGCGCACCACGTCGTCCGGCTGATGCTTGTTGCTGATCAGGGTCTGACCGCGAATCAACATCTGCAGCGGCGTCCTCACGATTGACGCCTTGATAGCACGCAGCCGGTGCCAGGGGTCTTCCTGGAGCAATCGAAGTGAGGCGGCAAAGGTGGCGCCACCCCAGGCGTCGAGTGCTTCATAACCGATCCGGTCCAGGGTCTCCGCGATTGGGAGAACGTGCTGAAGCTTGAGCCGGCCCTGCACAAGACTTTGCTGCGCGTCGCGCAGAACGGTCTCTGTGATCAAGACCTTGGGCACGCGTCCCATTCTATGCGCGGGTCCGGCCCCCTCCCCGAGCCTCACCCCAGGAGGAGGGAGATAGTGGTGTCAGGCGGGCCGGGGTGCCCTCATTTCGTCGCGCTTTTGCACGATTCGCGCCCGGAGCGCCGGCTCAGTAAGCGACAGGATCACGGCCGCGAGATGCGCCGCGTTTTTAGCGCCAGGTTCGCCGATGGCCACCGTCGCCACTGGGATCCCTGCCGGCATCTGGGCCATCGACAGCAGGGCATCGAGTCCACCCAGCGCCCCCGCCGACATCGGCACGCCGATCACGGGCAGCGTGCTCCATGCCGCCACCACACCCGGCAGATGCGCCGCCCCACCAGCCGCCGCGACCAGCACCCGCAGGCCACGACCCTCAGCCTCGGTCGCCCATCTCCTGCAGCCCTCGGGGTCCCGGTGCGCCGAGCGGACCACGACCTCGTAGCCCACCCCATAGCCGTCCAGGACCTCGCAGCATCCCTGGATGGTCGGCCGATCCGACTCGCTCCCCATCACGATCCCGACCACAATCGCCTCGCTCACGAGGCAACACTCGCGGTGATCTCGCGCTGGGCAATGTCGCGGCGATAGCTCATTCCCTCAAAGCTAACCCGCTGCGCGCTCCGGTAGACGCGGTCGCGGGCGTCCGCCAGGGTGTCACCAAGGGCGACGAGCGTCAGGACCCTTCCGCCCGCTGTCCGGTACCCGTCGGGAGCCGCAACCGTCCCGCCATGGAAAGCAAATACGTCGGGCTCCAGCCTGGACAGTCCCTCGACCGGGTGGCCGGTCTGGTAGTGGCCCGGGTACCCGCGGGAAGCGAGCACGACGCCGACGCTGACCCGGTCAGACCAGGAGAGTGATTCCGGGGAGAGATTGCCTGCGGCGGCAGCCTGGAAGGCCGGGAGGACATCACCCGACAACCGCGGGAGTATCACCTGGGTCTCGGGGTCGCCGAATCGCGCGTTGAACTCCAGCACCTCCACCCCGGTCGGACGCTGGATCAGACCCGCGTAGAGGCAGCCGCGGTAGGGCGTACCCCGCGCCCGCAGCTCGTCGACCACCGGCTGGAACACCGTCGCCACAGCCGCCCTGACGTCGTCATCGGTGAAGAAACCTGGGGGTGAGTAACCACCCATCCCACCGGTGTTCGGGCCGCGGTCATCGTCCAAGGCGCGTTTGTAGTCACAGGCGGGGACCATCGGTATGACCCGCTCGCCATCGACCAGGGCCAGGAGGGAGACCTCCCTTCCCTCAACCCGCTCTTCAAGGAGGACCTGGTCGGCGGCCGCGCCAACAGCACGACTGAGCATGAAAGTGTCGATCGCTTCCAGGGTCTCCGGAATGTCATCCGGCACGATTGACCCCTTTCCCTTGGCCAGGCCATCCGCCTTGACCACGAAGGGCCGGCCCTGCTTCTGCACGTAGGCCTTAGCCGCGGACGCCTCCGTGAAGACCGCAAACGCAGGGGTCGGAACCCCGACTTTCTGCATCAGGGTCTTGGCGAACACCTTGCTGCTCTCGATCCTGCCGGCAGCGGCGGTTGGGCCCAGGGCGAGCCGCCCGACGCTGGTGAGCCGGTCCACCACGCCGGCGGCGACTGCTCCTTCGGGGCCGACGATGGTGAGGTCTATCTCACGCTCGTGGGCAAGCCGGGCGATTCCATCGACGTCCGTGGTTGGCACTGGAACGTTGACCGCGATCGCCCCGGTCGCCGCGTTACCGGGTGCGCAGAAGACCGCCCGACTCAGAGGGCTCTGCAAAACCTTCCAGGTGAGCGCATGCTCGCGCGCCCCGGTCCCGACGATGAGTACGTTCACTCCCACTCGATGGTCGAGGGCGGCTTCGACGAGATGTCATAAACGACGCGATTGATTCCTGGCACCTCATTGACGATGCGGCTTGAAATCTTCGCCAGCACGTCGTAAGGCAATCGCGCCCAATCAGCGGTCATACCGTCCTCGCTCTGAACGGCGCGGATCGCCACCACATTGCCGTACGTTCGGCCATCGCCCATCACCCCGACACTCTGCAAAGGGGTTAGCACGGCAAAGGACTGCCAGAGAGACCGGTATAGGCCGGCGGCCTTGATCTCATCGATCACAATCCAGTCCGCCGCGCGTAGCGTCTCGAGCCGCTGGCGTGTGACCTCTCCGATGATGCGTACAGCCAGGCCGGGCCCGGGAAACGGCTGTCGATAGACCATGTCGTCGGGCAAGCCCAGCTCCGTGCCGATGGCCCGGACTTCGTCCTTGAACAGGTAGCGCAGCGGCTCGATCAGGGTGAATCGCAGGTCTGCTGGAAGCCCGCCGACGTTGTGGTGGGTCTTGATTCGCTGAGCATGGTGCGTGTCGTGGCTGGTGCTCTCGATCACATCCGGGTAGAGGGTTCCCTGCGCCAGAAACTGGACACCCGATAGCCGGGCGGCGGCTCGGTCGAAGACCTCGATGAAAGCAGCGCCCACGCGACGTCGCTTGTCCTCTGGGTCGGTGACGCCGGCCAGGGTTCTTAGAAAATCCGCCGAAGCGTCGACCGATGCGAGCGAGATCCCCAGGTGCCGGTTCATGACCTCTTCGACCCGGCGTCCCTCGTCGCGGCGGAGCAGCCCATGATCGACGAAAAGGCAGGTCAGCTGGCCAGGCACGGCGCGATGCACGAGGGTGGCGCAGACGGCTGAGTCGACGCCGCCGGAAAGCGCGCACAAAACCTTGCCGGTGCCGACCTGCTCCCGGATCCGCAGGACAGCCTCCTCGATAAAAGCAGCCGGCTTCCACAATCCGCGACAGCCGGCTACCTGGTAGAGGAAGTTCGACAGGATCTCGCGGCCCTGAGGGGTATGCATCACCTCTGGGTGGAACTGGATGCCGAAGCGGCCGTGGTCGTCACCGATGGCGGCGATTGCCGAGTTCGCAGAGTGCGCGATCGGGCGAAACCCGGGTGGAGCTTTCAGGATCGTGTCTCCGTGGCTCATCCAGACCGCCAGCTCGGGCGGGAGGTCCTCGAAGAGCCTGCCGGCATCGTCGACCTGGAGGCGGGCCGGTCCATATTCCCTACGCGCACTTCCCGCGACCTGCCCACCGAGCTGGTGGGCGAGCAGCTGCATCCCGTAGCAGATGCCCAGCACCGGAACTCCCGAGGTCAAGGCCGCGGGGTCGCAGAGGGGCGCCTCCGGCTCGTAGACGCTTGCCGGCCCGCCCGAAAGGATGAGTGCCTTGGGAGCGCGGCCTCGAAGGGTCTCCCAGGCTGTGGTCCCGGGAATGAGCTCGCAATAGACGCCTGACTCGCGCACGCGCCGAGCGATCAGCTGGCTGTACTGGGAGCCGAAATCGAGGACCAGGACCAGTTCCTGCGTCGGCGGCGCCTGAGTCAGGGCGGGGCTCTGGCCTGCGGTTATTTGCCCATCCCCACGTGCTGGGCCTGCTGGAAAAGCTTGCCCTCGCTCTGGATGGAGGGCGCAATCACCAGTTCGGTCTCCTGAAAAGCTCGCAGGTCGGGTGCCCCGCACACCCCCATCGCGGAGCGGAGAGCGCCGGCGAGGTTCTGTGTACCGTCGTCCACTCGAGCCGGACCCAGGATGACCTCACGAAGCGAGCCCCGCTGGCCAACCTTGATCCGCGTTCCACGGGGCAGATTCGGATCCGGCGTAGCCATACCCCAATGATTTCCATGCCCAGCCGCCTCTTTGGTGCCCGCCAGGATGGAGCCGATCATCACCGCATCCGCGCCCGATGCAAATGCTTTGGTAACGTCGCCGCCCACCCGCATGCCGCCATCTGTGATCACCTGCACCCGCCGCCCAGTTTCCCGAAGGTGCGTTTCGCGCGCCGCCGCCACGTCGCTGGTGGCGGTCACCTGCGGGACGCCGACGCCCAGCACACCTCGAGTGGTGCACGCGGCCCCGGGCCCAACCCCGACCAGGATGCCGGCGATGCCAGTCCGCATCAATTCGAGCGCCGTCTGGTACTCGACGCAGTTTCCGGCGATGATTGGGATGTCGACACTAGCGCAGAGCGCATCGAAAGAGAGTTGCTCGTAAGAGCGCGAGACGTGTCGGGCGGTCAGGACTGTTCCCTGCACCACCAGGCAGCCCGCTCCCGCCTCCTGCACGAGACGAGCCCGGCGGCCGGCATGGGCAGGAACGGTTGAGACACCGACCGGGACACCCGCGCGCCTGACGGCGGCAATCCTCTCGCTGATCAGGTGCTCGCGAACAGGTGCCTGGTACACCCGCTGGAGTAACGCATTGATCGTCTCGCGCGGGGCTTCCGCGACCTCCAGCAAAACCCCGGTTGGATCCTCGTATCGCGTCTGCAATCCGTCCAGGTTGAGTACGGCAAGGCCGCCCAGCCGGCCCATCTCGATCGCGAACGCAACATCCACTACGCCATCCATGGCGGCGGCAAAGATGGGAATAGCAAGCCGCAGCGGCCCGAAGCTGACGCTGATATCGACTTCCAGGGGGTTGATCGTGATCCCCCCGGGAACCAGGGCGACATCGTCGAAACCATAGGCTCGCCGGGCTTTCTTGAAGCGGCCTAGCTCGACCGAAGCCTGCGTCTCAGCCTCGATCGGGGCCACCGGCGCACGCACACCCATCTGCTACGAAGCCGAGCTCACGAGTGGTTCAGCGGGTATGCGTGTACCTCGTAACGTGTGGTTTCCCGGCATTATAGCCGAACATCCAAAGCATGACCACAGAATTTCCGGCCGCGGTCCGACGGGTCGAGGCGGCACTGACGGCAGCCGGGCTCGAGCCGCGCGTCCTCGAGTTTCCGGCGTCCACGCGCACGGCGGTGGAGGCTGCCGTCGCCGTGGGAACGACTGTCGGCCAGATCGTCAAGTCGCTCCTATTCCTTAGCGCTGGGCATCCGGTGCTGGCACTTGTCTCCGGCTCAAATCGACTCGACCTGGAACGGCTAGCTGTCCTGGCAGGGCTCCCTGTCACAAAGGCCGACGCCAACGCCGTGCGGGAGGCGACCGGTTACTCAATAGGAGGCGTGCCGCCGCTCGGGTTCCCCCAACCCGTCCCCTGTTTCGTCGACCGAGACCTGCTCACCTATCCCATCGTTTGGGCGGCAGCCGGGACGCCACACCACGTCTTCGAGATCACGCCCGCCGACCTGGTCAGAGTGACCGCCGCCACCGTGGCGGACCTCAAAGCCTAGGGGTAGATGCCCCGAAGTGTCGTCGCCTGGGCGACCTTGTCGATGGCGAGCACGTAGGCGGCCGTGCGCATATTTATCTTCTTCTCAAGGTGCACTCGGAGCACGTTGTCGAAGGCGCGCATCATGATCCGCTCCAGGCGCTCGTTGATGTCGTGCTCGTCCCAGAAGAACTCCTGCAGGTCCTGGACCCACTCGAAGTACGAGACCGTGACACCGCCCGCGTTGGCGAGGATATCCGGGATGACGAATTGCCCGTTATCGAACAGAATGTCATCGGCCTCGGGTGAGGTCGGGCCATTCGCCCCTTCGCAAATGACCCTGGCCTTGATCCGGCGGACATTCCCTGCATGGATCTGGTTCTCGAGCGCGGCAGGCACCAGCACGGTCACCGGGAGCTCCAGCAGCTCCTCGTTGCTGATGAACTCGCAGACCTTCTGACGAAGCCGTCCGTTCAACTCTTTCTCGCGAACTACTTCATCGAGCTCGATCCCGCCCTCGTTGTAGCAGGCACCGTTGGAGTCACTGACGGCGATCACCTTGCACCCTTTCTGGGCGAGCAGCTTGGCGGTGGTGTATCCCACGTTGCCCACGCCTTGCACCGCGACCGTCGCGTCCTCCGGCCGGATGCCCAGATGCTTGAGGGCGGCCATCGTGGTCAGCATGCAGCCGCGGCCGGTGGCCTCGGGGCGGCCCTCGGAACCGCCTATGCCAAGCGGCTTTCCAGTCACGACCGCCGGCACCGAATGGCCGGCGTGCATGCTGATGGTGTCCATCATCCAGGCCATGATCTGGGCGTTGGTGTTGACGTCGGGGGCCGGGATGTCGCGGTCGGGCCCGATCACGATACTGATCTCGCTCGTATAGCGGCGGGTGAGGTTCTCGAGCTCGTTTCGGCTGAGCTTCTTCGGATCGACGATCACCCCTCCCTTGGCGCCGCCGTACGGAATTCCCACCACGGCGCATTTCCAGGTCATCCACATGGCAAGTGCCTTGATCTCTGCCAGGCTCACGTCCGGGTGGTACCGAATACCACCCTTGGCGGGACCGCGGTCTATGTTGTGATGGACCCGGAAACCGCTGAACATCTGGACGGTGTGATCGTCCATCAGGACCGGGAAGGTGACGATCAGCTCACGCTTGCACTCTCGAAGGACTCGCGCCATGTTTGGATCGAGGCCCAACGCCTGGGCGGCGATGTCGAACTGCTGCTGGGCGATCTTCCACGGGTCCGCACGAGCGAACTCAGGTTCTGCAAACCCCTGGCGCAGCGGCGCCTCCACCTTCTGAGCCATGTTTCCTCCTACCCGATAGCCGCAGGTTGGCTCCGTGCGATCGGCATTGATTAGACTACACGGCACGGTGCCGCCGCGCGTATCCCTGCTGGCGAGCGTTTCGCTCGCCACCTTTTTGGTTGCGCTCCTGGCCGCGACACAGTTCCGGAGCCAGCCCCTTCCCCCATCGAATCGCTTCGCCCGGAACCAGGCGCTGACCCAGAGCGTCAACGAACTGGAGGCGCAGAACCGTCGACTCAAGTCCCAGGTCCAGTCGCTTCAGGCCAGCGTGAAGACGCTTGAAGACGACAGCGCCCAGCGGTCCAGCAGTGCGCAACAGGCCAATGCTCTGCTGGACACCCAGAAGACGGTGGTAGGTCTGCTCGGGCTACACGGCCCTGGGATCACCATCACGCTCCACGACGGAAACGACCCAAACGACCCGTCCGACCATTCCCTGGGTTGGGTGGTCCATTACCAGGACCTGCAGGACATCGTGAACCTGCTCTGGGCCAGCGGGGCCGAGGCGATCTCGGTCAATCAGCAGCGGGTGGTCCCCACCACATCCTTCTTCTATGCAGGAGTCAACGTCCTGGTAAACAATGCGACCCGCTTGAGCGGGCCGTACACCATCACCGCCCTGGGTGACCCACCTTCGCTCGAGTCCGGGGTCAAGGACCCGGACCAGCTCTCCGAGCTGAAGAGCCGAAGCCGGATCTACGGACTCGGCCTTTCCTGGCAGCGGAGCAATTCTTTGCGAGTTCCAGGCTACGACGCCAGCTTTGTTCTCCGGTATGCGCAGCCTGCCGGCTGAGCGCACCGCCCGAGCCCAGAGGCTGATCGTGGTCAGCCTGATTGCACTGCTGCTTGGCTTTTTGCTGGTGGTGCAGCTGCGATCGCAGGCCCTGGTCGCTCAGAACCTTGCCTCGCAGGACAACACCAGCGTGGCCCTCCTGATCAACGACCTGAATCGGGCGAACACCCAACTCCTGGAGCAAAGCGTGACCCTGGAGCAGCGTGAGGCCGCGCTTCGCCAGGCCCTGGCGACCGGCGGCGCGGATGCCAAAGCCATCGAGAAGGAGCTCACCGTGTTCAAGGCCGTGGCTGGGGAACTGCCGGTCCACGGATCGGGCCTGGAGATCCGCATCGAAGGGCCGGTCCAGGACTTCGAGGTCCAGGACGCGCTGAACAACCTGCGCAACGCAGGCGGAGAGGCCTTCGCCTTGAACGGCTATCGGATTGTGAGCGGCACACCGATCATGAGCCGCGGCGACCGGCTGATGGTGGCCGGCCATGTGGTCGCGGCGCCCTACGTCCTCCAGGCCATAGGCGACCCTGAGCAGCTTCAGATGGCGGCAGACCTATCGACCAGCAGCCTTCAGACCCGGGTCCAGGTCAGCGTGGTGCGCAAGACAGACCTCGCCATCACCTCCGTCCTCGAACCACGACCCCTCGTATACGCTCAGCTGGGCTCCTAATATGGGAAGCCCATGAGCCGGACCGTCGAATTGCGGAGCGACACCTTCACCCTGCCCACCGAGTCCATGCGGCGCGCCATGGCCACCGCCGAGGTCGGGGATGATGTCTGGGACGAGGACCCGACGGTCCACCAGCTGCAGGAGCGGGCGGCCGATATGGTCGGGATGGAGGCGTCCTTGTTCGTCCCCAGCGGAACCATGGGGAACCTGTGCGCCGTTCTCGGCCATACCCGGCCCGGCGACGAGGTGCTCCTCGACGTCGAAAGCCACATCTTCACCTCGGAAGTTGGCGGCGCGGCCGTGGTCGGCGGGGTGCAGTTCCACCCGCTCGAGGCGCCCGACGGGCGGCTCACGCCGAGCCAGGTTGCAGCGGCGGTCCGGGAGCCCGACATCCACCATCCACCAACCGCGCTTCTCTGCCTGGAAAACACGCACAACCGCAATGGCGGCGTCTGCCTGTCACCCCAGCAGACACACGGGCTGGCTGAGGTCGCCCACCGGGCCGGCTTTCCTGTTCACCTGGACGGGGCCCGCGTGTTCAACGCCGCCGTCGCCCTCGGCGTCGACGTCCGGGAGCTCACCGGGCCGGTCGACTCGGTCATGTTCTGCCTTTCCAAGGGACTGAGCGCGCCGGTCGGATCCATGCTTGCCGGCAAGCGAGACTTCATCGAACGCGCCCGGAGGGCGCGAAAGATGCTCGGAGGCGGTATGCGGCAGGCCGGGGTGCTGGCCGCAGCCGGCCTCTGCTCGCTCAACGAGATGGTGGCGCGCCTGGCCGAGGACCATGCCAACGCCCGCCGGCTTGCACTTGGCCTGGACGGGGCGCCGGGACTGCACATCGACCTGGAGCGGGTGGAGACCAACATGGTCTTCGCCGACCTCCAGCCGCCGCTTGACGCCAGCCAGTTCGAACGGCTCTGCGGCGAAGAGGGCGTCCGGGTCGACCACGCCACGCCGGCGCGCGTGCGCCTGGTGACCCATCGAGGGGTGACCGCGGACGACATCGAGTACGCGATAGCGGCCATCCGGCGGGTCCTCCAGAACCAGGCGAGCAGCGAGCTCCGGCCAACCGGCACATATAGAAGGTAGACGCCACCGCGAACGTCGGGCCCCGGGACGCAACTCCCAGAAGGCGGTTGATCCTTTGAGGTGGTGTCCCAGTCGCCGTGACGGACCGATGGAACCTTAAGAACCGTGTAACAACGCGGCCGTAACGGGACTTGAAAGAGTGTCGCAACAGCAGCGCGACGGACTCGTCACGATGCTGGACCCCTCTTGGGCCGCCGCGGACTTTGCCATAGGCTGGCGTTGAACTTGCGCAGGAGTTATCGGATCCCGCCTGTTTTGCTATTGGTCGGGCTGCTCAGCAGCCGCGACGCGGACCGCTGCCAACAGGGAGGAGTGATGCGAGAAAACGGACGCCCCAAGCGTAAAGGCGGTCAGGCTCTGGCTGAGATGGCCGTCATGGTGCCTTTTCTCGTGATCGGCATGATGGGCTTCCTCGACCTGGGCCGCGCCTTCTACTACCAGATCTCGCTGACGAACGCGGTCCGGGAGGCGACCCGCTACGGGATCCAGAACGCTTACTTCGGACTTGCGCCGGCCTGTGTGATCCCGACCAACCTGGGACCGAGCTGCCCGGTGCCTCCCGATGACGCCATCTGCGCACACGTCGTGCAGGAGCTGGCCGGAAGCGGCTTCAACGTAACCTGCCCCGGCGACGTCACGATCTTGCCCGACCAGCAGGGCCGGTTCACGAACTACACCGGGGCCCCTCAGCAGACCCAGTATCAGCTGACGGTAGCCGGCACATACAAGTTCCACTTCATCACCCCCATCATCAGCAACCTGATCGGTGATCCCCTGACGCTGCGGTCGAGCGCCGAGATGAGGACGGATTACTGATGAAGCGCAGAAACCGCGCGCAGTCGATGGTCGAGTTTGCGGTGCTGGCACCCATCTTCTTCATGCTCCTGCTGGGCACGATCGACCTGGGCCGCGCCATATACATCTACAACACCATCTCGGATGCCGCGCGCGAAGGCGCCCGGGCAGCGGTCCCATTCGACAACCCGTTGCCGAGCAATACCACCCTGGTGAACGCCGTGCAGAGCAAGCTCGGTGGCGGCTTCACCCTCGCCGTCGATCCATGCATCACGCAGGGAGGCACCTGCCCCGGGACACCGCTGACACCAAACACCGGCTACATCTGGTACAGCTCCAACGTCGGTCAGCTGGGACATCACGGCGTCACGGTGAAGGTGACCTTCCTCTTCCAACCCTGGGTCCCGGTGATCCGGGACGCCAGCGGGAACGGGGTCACGATCTCCGCGCAATCAACCATGGTGACGGAGTACTGATCGATGAAACTTGGTCATCGCGGCAGAAAGCGCGGGCAGAGCCTCGTCATCATCGCCCTGTCGGCTACCGTCCTCTTCGGAATCATCGCCCTCGGGCTCGACGCCGGACGTCTGTACTTCCAGCGCCGGGATGTCCAGAATGCCGCGGACTCTGGTGCGCTCGCCGGCGCGCAGGAGCTGATCCCTACCGCCCCGAACGTGCTCGGCGGCGACCCCGCCAAAGCCCGGTGCCAGGCCGTCAGGTACGCGCTGCTGACCTTCAACGATGCGCCTGTCCACGACTGCAGCCTGGGCAACCTCGGGGTCTTCTGGAGCTCCGGAACGACCATAACCGAGACCGCTCAGAACGACACCGCCCCGAAGGTCACGGTCACGGCCCCTTACAAGCCGAGCGAGATCAAGGTAGACGTCGTCTATACGGTGCCGACCACCTTCGCCTCGGTCATCGGCTTCCGTAGCTCGGACGTCGCCGCCTCGGCGGTCGCCCACGACGGCTTCTACAACAAGTTCTACACCATCTTCGGCTTCGACTCCACCGGGTCGGGCAACAGCGTGAACTACGACCAGAACGGCTACGGGCAGATCGACGACGGCAAGGGTGGCGGCGACTGCCAGGTGGCCGACACGACCCTGGGCAAGATGGTTTCCAACGCAAAGTTCCATGTGCCGAACCCGAACAACCAGTTCCTCAACCTGAACGGTGACTTCCACTACGCTCAGGCGAGCGACACTCACGCCGTGGTCGTCTACTGGCAGAATCCGGTGTCACCGAGCACGACCACACCGGATCCCGCGCCGGGATACGCGCCTCCCGATCCTCCATCCGGGACCATCGGCTGGGGCAAATGGAAGAACGTTGGGGGAGTCCAGTACTGGAAGTTCACCCCGGGCGTGGCCGACAAAACGATCAATATCCCCGTGCCCGGCGGCACCGTTAACGACCGGTACGTCTTCGAGAACGGTATCTACTACTTCACAAACTTCGACCTGAACATTACGGGTGGCTACGTGAGCAATACCTCAACGGGTCTGCCGATGTACAACGGCCAGGGCTGGGGATCGAGCGACATGGGTACCGGCTCCGACGGGATCACCAACGGTGTTGAGTTCGTGTTCGGCGGGAATCAGGCATCCCCGGGGGACGCGACCTTCAGCGCCAGCGGGACGCCGCACGTCTTCTTCGTCGCCCCGAACGCCGTGCCCTCGCCGGCCACCAACCGGATCGCCTTCTTCATCACCCAATATGACACCACCAGCGGCCCGAACGGCCAGGTCTGGACCGAGCTGGTCGATGGGACCCAGGGCGGAGAATTCCAGACATGGGGCACCATCTTCAACTCCGACCTCAACGGCTCGCACGGCACCGTCGTCGTGATCCAGGCGGTGAGCTCCACGGGTGTCGCCGGCAAGCCCTACAACACCAACCACTACGCCGTCACCGGGGAGATCGTCTCGCCGCAGGTAGATATCGACGGTGGGAACCTCGCGACAAATGGCAGCTTCACGCCGAGCACATGCCCAGCCGGCAGCGGCAACGGATCCGGCTACCGTCAGAACGGCGCCGGCCTGCTGGTCCAGTTCAACGCCAACTTCGCGCCGCAGTTCTACGGCTTCTCGTACCTGATCAAATAGCCGTCCGCTCGTGCTGAGGCCCTACAATGCGGAGGCGTGGCGCACGCCATCTATTGCTTCCTCGACGGCGAGACCCTGCATGGTGACCCGCCTCGGCGCGAGCTGGACAGCCCCGTGATTGAGACCCGCGTCCACAATGTGGGGACGAACAACCGGGGGGCCTTCGTGCCGCTGAGCAGCCTCAAGTACGTGCTACTCGATTCGCGCTCGCCGTCTCCCGAGGTCGATCTCCAGCGGTACCAGCGGATCGCGATTCATTTCGTGGACCACGAAGTCCTGCGCGGATACAGCGAGCGCGAGCTCCACTCGTCACGCTACGGGGTGACCCTATCCCTGATCTCGCCCGACCGCAGCGAGGTTAAAGATCTCAGCATCCCCTTCACCGCCCTGAAAGGGATCTTCTACCTGAAGACCTGGGAGGGAGGAGAGTCCCCCACGCTCGAGGCGGACTGGGTCCCCCGTATCCTGGAAGAGCGAGAGCGGGAGCAGGTCCGCCGCCAGTATGGTGCGACCGGCAACCCGCGCCGCCGGATGCCTCTCCTGGAGCGCATCATTCGTCGCCGGCGGATCGCCGAGTAAGTTATCCTCGAACCCGGTATGCAGCCCGCCGCTGTGCCGCCGCAGCCAGCGGCCGCCCGGTCCGAATCACTCAAGGACCGCTTCTTCGACATCCGGACCCTCATATCTTTCGCCATCCTGGCCTTCGTCCTCTTCTTCGTCCTCACCCACGTCCAGCTGGACTATCGAGAGAGCCTGCGGGCGATCAGCCAGACCAACCCCCTGCTTTACGGGCTGGCCTTTATCGCCTTCTACTTCTCCTTCGTAGTGCGCGCCGTCCGCTGGGAAGTGCTGCTCAGAAACACGGGCGAGCAGACCCACTTCGGCGAGCTCTTTCACATCGTCATCCTGGCCTGGTTCGCGAACTGCGTCCTACCCGCCAAGATGGGCGACTTCTACCGCGCCTACCTTTTGCGCCAACAGACCACCGTGTCAGGCTCCAAGGGGTTGGGCACCATCTTCAGCGAGCGCGCCCTGGACTTCCTGGTCCTGATGAGTCTCCTCGTCATCAGCGGCCTGATCAGTTTCCGCGCCGGAGTGCCCCATCAGTTCCTGCCAGCTCTGCTTGTCGGGCTGGCGATCTGCCTGATCTTGATAGGGGGCCTGGTGGCCGTCCGGTTCGGTCATGTCCATCTAGAGAGATTGATCCCCAGATCGTTGCGAGAGCGCGCCGGTCGATTTCGGTCCGGGCTGTTGAGCGCCTTCCACGGACGGCTCCTGGTGTTACTTGCTCTCACGGTGATGGTCTGGCTTGCCGAGTCGACCCGGCTATACCTGGTGGTGCAGGCGCTTCCCCTTCACGTCGACCTGAACCTGGCGCAGATCATGTTCATAGCCCTGGTCGCCTCTCTCCTGACCACCATCCCGGCGCTGCCCGGCGGCCTGGTGCTGGTGGAAGGCGGGATCGTGACGGTGCTGGTCTTCTTCGGCCTGACCGCCACCCAGGGCTTTTCGGTGGCCATCCTTGACCGCATCATCAGCTACTGGAGCCTGATCGCGGTCGGCCTGGTGGTGTTCATCTTCAGCCACCGTCGTTGAAAATCCTGGTCACGGGGGGCGCCGGATTTATTGGTTCGCACGTGGTCGACCGGCTGGTCCAGGATGGCCACGAGCTGGTCATTCTCGACGACCTGACCACCGGACACGTCGAACACGTGAATCCGAAGGCCCGTTTTTACCAGATGGAGCTCGATTCGCCCTGGCTCGACGAGCTGTTCCGGATCGAGCAACCCCAGGCCGTTATCCACCAGGCGGCCCAGGCCAGCGTCCGGCGCTCGGTAGAGGATCCGGTCTACGACGGGCGGGTCAACGTACTGGGCACGATCGCCCTGCTCCAGGCATCCGTCCGGCAGCGGGTCTCCCGCTTCCTCCTGGCCTCAACCGGCGGGGCCCTCTACGGGGACGCGACGGTGACGCCCACCCCCGAGGAATATCCGACCACACCGGTGTCGCCGTATGGAGCATCGAAGCTGGCTGCCGAGGGCTATCTGCGCACCTTCAACGCTCTCCACGGTCTCTCCTACGCAACCCTGCGATACGCCAATGTCTACGGGCCACGCCAGGATCCCCACGGGGAGGCGGGCGTGGTGGCGATCTTCACGGAGCGGCTGCTGACTGGTAAGGTGGCGCGGATCAATGGAGACGGTAACCAGACCCGCGACTTCGTCTACGTAGCTGACGTCGCCGACGCTAACGCGCGGGCCCTCTCTTCTTCTGCCACCGGGGCCTTCAACGTCGGCACCGGCAAGGAAACGGAAATCAACGCCATCTTTGAGCTGCTCAAGGAGTTGACCGGCAATGACCAGCCCACCCAGCGGGGCCCAGCCCTGAGCGGCGAGCAACGACGTTCGGTGGTGGACAGCCGCCGCATCCATGAGGCGATGGGCTGGGCGCCGAGGACAGAGCTCCGGGACGGGCTGAAGGCTACGGTGGATTATTTCCGGTCGGGGCGCCGGCAGGCGGCCGCAGTGCCGCGATCGAACCCCTGAGGTCAGCCTCACCGCTGTCGAGTAGCTGCCGGGCCGCCCTGAGTACCTCGGGGTTGTGGTTGCTCTCGCTCCCAATCATGCGGCTGGCCCAGTCGCACGCCTCGCAGGCTCGCGCCAGGCGGTCGCGGATGGACACAGCGGTGTCCGGCCCAGTCATCGGCCGCAGGCGCAGCGCCTGGTAGTAGCCGGTCTGAAAGATCTTGCGCGATTGGTTGGCCACGTCATCGAGGCCGTTCCCGTCGGAGAGTTCCCCGGCAGCCGCCCGGAGCCGGCCCGCGGCTCGAAGGGCGGACTCGGCCACATCGATCAGGACGACCGTGTAGTCAGATGGGGCGAGGCGGGTCGGTTGCCCCAGCACCCGGTAGGCCCCCCAGAGGAAAGCTGCCGCAACCAGCAGCAGGAAAGCATAGAGAAAGATCGCCCCTGACATTGGTCAGGAACAGCCTACTTGTAGCGAAAGATGATCCGTCCGCGGGTCAGGTCGTAGGGCGAAAGCTCCACCCGGACTCGATCACCGATCAGGATCCGGATGTAGAACTTGCGCATCTTTCCCGATGTGTAGGCCAGGATGGTCTGCCCGGTCTGGAGCTTGACCTTGAACATGGCATTGGGGAGCGGTTCCACCACCTCGGCATCCATCTCGATGGTTTCTTCCTTGCCGGCGGGAGTTTCCTTCGCCTCCAGCGTGTCGATGCCAGGACGGAGCGTGGTGGGGCCGCCTCGCTTCTTCGGATAGCTTCGCTTCTTACGCAAATCGTCGCCATGATAACAGCACGTCCGTGAGAGAATCGCGCACGTGGTGATCAAGGCCGAGCTGGCCGCGAATGTATGGAAGGTGCTGGCAAGCGAGGGTCAGCGCGTCCAGACGGATGAGACCCTCATGATCCTGGAGTCGATGAAGATGGAAATTCCGGTGACGGCGCCCAGCACGGGCAGCGTGAAACGGATTCACGTCAAGGAGGGCGACACGGTCCAGGAAGGCCAGGCGCTGGCCGAGCTGGATTAGGGCTAGGTCAGGCCGCCAGGGCGGTCTGCTGCGGCTGCGACTGGTGCGGGGCAAAGAAGGCGATGCCCATGACGGACATTCCGCGCTTGCAGAACTTGCAGATGGTCACCGTTACCAGCTCCTGCCGCGCCCAGCGCCGGACCTCCCGCCGCCCGCAACCCTGGCACACCAGGTCAAACATCATGTCGGCCATAAACAACCTCCCCGCTGCGTCGTTAGCGCGAACGTACCACCGCGGGGGCCCGCCAGCCGTGACGGTCCGGCGACGGCCGGGTAAGAAACGATGAAGTCCCTTCAGGGGGTGGCGAGCAGTTGGTCGATCGCGGCCTTGACCTCATCCGTGGCGGTGGGTCCCTCGAAGCGGGCTCGAATGATCCCCTTGGAATCGATAAGGAAGATCCAGGGTTCGGTTTGGAGCCGCCAGTCGAGGACGGTCTGGGCGAATTGACGTTTGGTCGGGTCGGGTTTGTAGTCGCGGTAGATCTCGACGTGGATGAAGGCCAGGCGGCCCTGGTAGGCAGGCTCGAGCGACTGCACCACCTTGACCTCTGGACCGCAGGTCGCCGTCTGGCAGAAGGCCGGCGTGGCGAAGATCACCAGCGTCGGGCGCTGCTGGGCGATCGCGTCGGCGATCGAGATCTGGTGCATGTCGTCCGGCGGAGTCCCGCTGTCGATAGTGCTGACGTCCGAGACGTCTTTGGCTGTCGGATTGTGGCTGCGCGGGGCGGGCTGCCCGACCGCGGGCACGACCGGGTTCGCGACCACGTTGAAGGGCAGGTGAATCACCGCATGCGCCCCGTCGGCCGCCCGCTGCGCGGTGATCTCCGCCAGCCAGCTGCCGGCGATGTCGAACTTCAACCGGGCCACATAGACGCCCTTGCCCTCGAGCCCCTCTCCTTTGAATGGGGCGTCTGCCTGGCCGCGCATCTGGGAGCCGCTCGCGGCGCCCAGGTAGAAGGCCCGAACGTGGACGGTGGCGTCGTTGACCGGTGTGTTTTGCTCGAGGATGCCAAGCGGCAGGCGCTGGTCGCCGACCACGACTTCGGAGGCGACGATCTCACCCTGCAGCCCGGGAGTCGGCTGGGTGCCGGCGGTGTCGGTTCCCACCCCGCAGGCGGCGAGCAGGCAACCGAGCGCCAGAGCCGCCAGAGGGCGCCTCACGCGGCTGCGCGCAGGCGCTCCACCCACATGGACGGCCGCTGGATCTCGGCCATGGTAGGCAACGACTCGGGCCCCCGCCAGACTCGCTGCAGCAGCTCGTCCCCGCCGGAATCGCGGACCTGGCGGCAGAAGCGTTCGCCGAGCACGTACTGGCGCATCTTCATCTCCAGGCCGGTCAGGCGGAGAAAGGCTTTCTCCAGCGGGGTGCGCTCCCGCAACCTGCGCTGATAGGCGGCCTCGAGCATGGCGAAATTGGGTAGTTGGCGGCTGCCGACGTCATTCATCACCAGGTTGCTGTAACCCTCGAGCAGGCTCATCACCGCCTGGATCTTAGAGATCGCCTTCCACTGCTGGCTCACCCCCACCGTCATGGTGCGAACCAACTCCCAGGTGGTCGGGCGATGGCCTTCGCCCAGCCGGCCCAGCAGGATCTCGCGCAGGAGCCCTTCGAGGTAGCTCTGCAGCCAGGGATGTGCCCGGAACTCCCAGGCGTGAGTGAGCTCGTGCATGGCCAGCCAGCGGCGGAGCTCCTCTACGGGCAGCTTGTCCTTGTCCGCCCATGCCTGCACGTTCGGCTCAACCAGGATCAATGAGGTTGTCTCGACGGGCTCCCGACCAAGGAGGGCGGGATCGTACTGGCCGAGAACACGCCGGGCGAGCAAGCCCAGCATCAGGCCGAGGTAGCGAGTCAGCGTCCGCTGCCCGAAGCCGACCAGCAAGGAGCCGGGCAGCAAACGCTCGAGGTTCTCGAGTGGCTGGAACATCTGCCGGAAGATGCGGATGTTGAACCGGACCCACTCGCGGCGTCCGACCGGTTGCAGGCTCGGATAGAGCTGGCTCCCGGAGGCGGCCGTGCCGGCGCCGAGAGCCTGTTCCAGCGTAGCGGCGAGCTCGGCGCCAAGCGCCCGATACGCCTGGACCTGGGCTGGGCTGAACTCACGATCGCGATCCTCGCCGCACCGGCGAAGGGCGCCTTCTTCCACCCGGGCCCAATCGATCAGCTGGGCCTGCTGATCCCGGGGGCGGACCAGCTCTCGCAGGACCACGGCTCCGACCCCGATGGCGACGCCCCAGGCGACCGCCCGGCCGGGCCGGCGCGGCGACCGCCTCATGGCTGCGGCCAGGACTCGTGTACGCGATGAAGCGGACAATCAGGCATGGGCCAATCATTCTACGGCCTCACTCGCGCGTGATCCGACACGCGCTTTGGGCCGGCAGGCACGGCTCGGGCCTTTATTGGCCCTCGCCTCCGGGGGCGATCCGAGGCTGGCGCTCCCCCGGGGCGACTGCTAGCACTCTCCGCCTAGGAGTGCTAAAATTCGGGTACCAACCGTCGGATAATCTCGGACCGCGCACATCTCAGCTATATCAGGAAGGAGGACGATTTATGGCGAAACAACTCGCATATGACTCGGACGCCCGGCAGGCGCTCAAGCGAGGCGTCGACAAGGTGGCTGACGCCGTACGAATTACGATCGGCCCCAAGGGCCGCAACGTCGTGCTCGACAAGAAGTTCGGCTCCCCCACCATCACGAACGACGGGGTCACCATCGCCAAGGAGATCGAGCTGGAGGATCCCTTCGAAAACATGGGCGCCCAACTGGTCAAGGAAGTGGCGAGCAAGACCAACGACATCGCGGGCGACGGCACCACCACCTCGGTCGTGCTGGCCGCCGCCATCATCGGTGATGGACTTCGCAACGTCACCGCCGGCGCCAACCCGATGTTGCTGAAATCCGGTATCCAGAAAGCCGTCGATGAGGTAGTCAAGGCGATCAAGGAACAGTCAGTCCAGATCTCTGATCGCGAGAAGATCGCCCAGGTCGCCTCGATCTCGGCCGCCGACCCGGCGATCGGCGAGAAGGTTGCCGACGCGATGGAGAAGGTCGGAAAGGACGGTGTGATCACGGTTGAGGAGTCGAAGGGCATCGAAGACGAGCTGAAGCTCGTAGACGGGATGCAGTTCGACAAGGGCTACATCTCCGCGTACATGGTCACAGACACCACCCGGATGGAAGCGACCATCGAGGATCCCTACATCCTGATCACCGAGAAGAAGATCTCTGCCGTGGCAGACCTGCTTCCCGTGCTCGAAAAGGTCGTGCAGAGCGGCCGGCCGCTGCTGATCATCGCCGAGGACGTCGAGGGCGAGGCTCTCGCTACCCTGATCGTCAACAAGCTGCGCGGCACATTCACCGCGGTCGCCGTCAAGGCGCCCGGCTTCGGCGATCGCCGCAAGGCCATGCTTCAGGACATCGCGATCCTGACCGGCGGCCAGGTGATCTCGGAAGAGCTCGGCCTCAAGCTGGACGCGGTCCGGCTCGACCAGCTGGGCAAGGCCCGGAAGGTGAACATCACGAAAGACGACACGACGATCGTCGAGGGCGGGGGCAAGCAGGATGACATCAAAGGCCGGATCAACCAGATCAAGGCCGAGATCGAGAAGAGCACCTCCGACTGGGACAAGGAGAAGCTTCAGGAGCGGCTGGCCAAGCTCGCCGGAGGCGTCGCCGTGATCAAAGTTGGCGCAGCGACCGAGACCGAGCTTAAGGAGAAGAAGCACCGGATGGAGGATGCCGTGTCGGCCACCCGGGCCGCCGTCGAGGAAGGGATCGTTCCGGGAGGCGGCGCGGTACTGGTTCACTCCATCAAGGCGCTCGACAAGCTCAAGCTCGAGGGCGACGAAGCCACCGGGCTCCAGCTCGTGCGGCGGGCGCTAGAAGAGCCCCTTCGCCAGATCGTGAACAACGGCGGCTGGGAAGGCTCGGTGGTGGTCGAGAAGGTCAAGAGCCTCGCCAGGGGCATGGGCTTCGACGCCAACAAGGGTGAATACGTCGACATGGTCAAGGCGGGGATCATCGACCCCACCAAGGTGACCCGGTCGGCGCTGCAGAACGCGGCGAGCATCGCTGCCATGCTGCTGACCACCGAAGCGCTCGTCTCCGATATCCCGGAGAAGAAGGCGCCAGCGCCGGCGCCGTCGATGCCGGACTACTAGGCCGAAACAGCCGAGAGAAGCCGCCCCGCCGGGCGGCTTCTTCTTTATTCACCGGAAGCGCTTACGATTGCCGAGGTGCTCACACCCAGCGGGATAGTCACGCTGCTGACCGACTTCGGGACCGAGGACGCCTACGTCGCCGCGATGAAAGGCGCCATCCTGACGGCGAACCCGAGGGCGAACATCGTGGACGTCAGCCACGCCGTCAGCGCCTTCGCCATCGCCCAGGCGGCTTATCTCCTGGATAGCGCCTGGCACTCGTTTCCGGCCGGGACGGTGCACCTGGTGGTGGTCGACCCGGGGGTCGGCGGGATCCGCAGAGGCCTCGCATTCCTGTCCGGCGACCATTACTACGTGGGCCCCGACAACGGGGTCTTCAGCTTCATCGGCGAACCGCCAAGCCGGGCTGTCGAGCTGGCAGCTGGCGGGCATGCCAGCGCCACCTTTCACGGCCGGGATGTCTTCGGCCCGGCCGCCGGACGAGTCTCCGGCGGTACGCCCCTCAAGGAGCTCGGCCGGACATCCAATCACGCCCTGGTGCGCCTGCCGGAAATAGCGGCGGTAAAGGTCGGGGAAGCCTGGCAGACCCTCGTCCTGCATTGCGACCATTTCGGCAACGTCGTCACCAACCTTCCTCCCCGAACCGTCAAGAGCCTGCGGGCCGTGAATGGCACCCGGCTGCGGCCGGTGCGGACCTACGAGGAGGGAGAGCCGAACGAGTTGCTGGCCCTCCTTGGGAGCAGCGGTCGGGTGGAGTTTGCGGTGCGAGAAGCGTCGGCGGCCAACCGGCTGCGGGTAAAGCCAGGGGAAACGCTGCTGGTCACGTGACCTTTCCCAGGGCCCCGGTTGGCGCGGTACCGACGGCGACGGCAGCTGGCATGCGCCAGGCAGACGCGGAGGCGGTAACCCGATTCGGCGTCGAGCCGATCCAGCTGATGGAGGCGGCCGGTCTCCAAACCGCTCGACTGGTTGCCTCCCTGTTTGGAGGCGTCGATGGAAAACGGATTGCCGTCGTCAACGGCTCGGGAAACAATGGCGGCGACGCCATGGTGAGCGCCCGCTACCTCCGGCAGCGCGGCGCCCGGGTAAGGGTCGTCGGGATACAGCCCAGCAGCGAAACCTCGCTATCCGCCCGTCATCTGCGCACAGTCCAGTCGCTCGGCATCGACTGGACGGACGCCCGAGCCGCGCCGATCGAGCTGGATGCGGACGTTATCGTCGACGGGCTTCTAGGTACGGGCGTACGCCTGCCCCTACGACCCCTGGAAGCGAGGCTGATCGAGGCCATCAACCGGGCGAGTGCTCCGGTCGTAGCCATCGACATACCGTCGGGCCTGGAAGCGGATACCGGCGCCGGAGCGGACCATTGCGTCAAGGCCAGCTTCACCGTGACCCTGGGTCTGCCCAAGCCGGGCCTGCTCGGCAGCAAGGCTGCTGGACGAGTCTTCCTGGCCGATATCGGGCTTCCCGCGGACCTTTTCAGAGATGATCAGGCTGCAATTCGCGCCATATTCGCCCTGGGAGACCTGGTCGAATTGGTGTAGACTGCACGCGTCTAAGCCGACGTTGCAGTAATGGATCAGGTTCACGTCCAGGCACCGGCCGGTCGCTCGCGTGCGCACACGCTGGAGCGCGAGTTCTACGCTGATTTTCCCCTCCTGGTGAACTACGTGGCTCGCCTGACCGACAGCATGGACCATGCTCCCGGCATCGCTTGCGAAGCCATGCGTCTCGCTTTCCACGATCCGCGCTCGCACGCAAACCAGGCCTTCCCCCGGGCGGAGATCTATCGGATCGCGACCGAGCTGAGCCGTCGGTCGCTCAAGCCCCGCAGGTGGTTTCGGCGCCGGCGGTCGACCGGCGTGGTACTGGAGGGCTTTCCCCGGCAGGAGGCGAGCCGCGCCCTGCGCAAAGACACGATTCAGCGAGCCCTGGCGGCCATGCCGCTCGACGCCCGGGCGGCCGTCCTGCTCCGGGATTTTGTCCGACTCTCCTATGAGGAGCTTTCGGAGGTCCTCGACATTCCCGTTCGCAAGCTGGTGCACACGCTCGACCGTAGCCGCGCCGAGCTGGGGGAGATTTATGACTACATCAAGTTCTGAGCGAAACAGATGCACCCGGATCTCACCCAGTGCGGTGCTGGACGACCAGCTGCAGGGGAAAGAGCTCGAGTGGGCCCGCGACCATCTGCTTCGGTGCGATGCCTGCCGGCAGCGAGTCGAAGAATTTCGCGAGATGCTGCTGCGAGTCGGCCGGCTCCCCAGCACGCCCCTCGCGGGCCCCGCCATTGACCAGGCCTATGCAATTGCCGTCCCGGAAAACGTTCGCGAGATATCCGTGGTGCGCCCGTACGATTTCCGGCCACCGCCGGTTGAGACCGAAGTCTCTGGGACCACCATGATGGAGATCCCGGTCCAGCCACCACCGTATGAACCCGCCAACGTGGCCGAGGTGCCGGATCCGCTGAGCGAGCTCGAGCGCGAAATCTTCCGCGACAGCCCGTGGGAGGAGCGGCCGGTGGTATTGCCTGCGACCCACCCGGTGCGGGGCTACCGCGACGAGCCTGCCGGCGCCCTATTTGCAGAAGAGCCTGCGATTGAGTCGCTTGTCATCGAGCCCGAGCTGGACCAGGCACCGACCGCAGCGATACCCGAGATGCTCGCCGGTCCCGTCAAGGAGGTCCCCGTCGACTCGCACCAGCTGCCGCCGCCGCCGCCGCCCGTCGAACAACCCGTCCTTGAATGGTCACCCGATGTGCAGGCCGAACCGCTTGCGTCCGAATACCCGCCTCTCGTCGAAGCGCCGGCGGCCAACCAGGACCTCGAGGCAGCCGCCGAGCTTCCTGAGACGACCCGAGCAGCTCCACCCCCGCGATCCGACAACGTGATGCGGATCGCGGTGGGGCTGGGAGCGGCCGCCTGTGTCCTGCTGGCGGCCGTGCTTTACGAGAGTGGGGGTCTCTTGAAAACCTCAGGGGTCAGGACGGCGGCCACCGGGGCGGCGCGCGCGTCGGCATCGGCCTCGGCCACCCCCGGGCTCACACCGAG
>Ga0209805_1000091_pt1 | contig 47645 bp, 41 predicted proteins | sample GraSoiAngelo_148_FD_185905 | JGI IMG/M metagenome (GOLD analysis project Ga0209805, IMG submission 185905) | Grasslands soil microbial communities from the Angelo Coastal Reserve, California, USA - 14_1009_09_20cm (SPAdes) (version 2) | ecosystem: Environmental > Terrestrial > Soil > Grasslands ...
TGACGCGCGCCTCGCGGATCACGTCCATCCCCTCCTGACCCACGTCGTCGAGCCGGCCGATGAAGGGACTCACGTACGTCGCGCCCGCCTTGGCGGCGACGAGACATTGCACGCTCGAGAAGCAGAGGGTGACGTTCGTCTTGATGCCCTCGCCGGCGAGCCGCCGCACGGCCACCATGCCCGCCTCGAGCATCGGAATCTTGACGACGATGTTGTCGGCGATCTGGGCGAGCTGCTTGCCTTCGCGCACCATCCCGTCGGTGTCCACGGCGACCACCTCGGCGGAGACGGGGCCGTCGACCAGCGAGCAGATCTCCTTCAGCACGTCCCGCGGGTCCAGGTCACCGGCCTGCTTGGCGAGGAGCGACGGGTTGGTCGTGATCCCGTCGATCAAGCCCGCCTGGGCCGCCCAACTGATGTCCTTGAGGCTCGCGGTATCGAGGAAGAACTTCATGGCTCACGCCTCGGCGTAGAGGTCAGCGGGATAACGCACCGCCTCGAGATACAGGCCCTGGGGCGGCGCCGGCGGGCTCGCCGCCTGGTTGTCGGTCGCGCTGAGCAGACGGGGAAGGTCCTCGAGCGGGCGCCGGCACAACGCGACGTCCACCATGGCACCCACGAGAAAGCGCACCATGCGATGCAGGAACCGGTCGGCCTCGATCGTGAACGTCACCCCCGCTCCGTCAGTCCGCGGCGCCCACTCGGCGAGCGCCACGCGGCTGCGGTAGTGGGGTCGGGTCGAGCGCGCACCGGTCGCCGCGAGGCCGCGGAAGTCGTGCTCGCCCACGAGCAGCTCCGCGGCACGCGCCAGCAACGTGACCTCGAGCGGGCGCCCGAGCGCCCATTCGTACGGCCGCCGGAACGGCGAGTGCGCCGCCTCGTCGGTGCCGATCACGTAGCGGTAACGCCGGGCCAGCGCGCTGTTGCGCGCGTGAAACCCGGGCCGCATCGCGTGCAGCCGCTCCACCCAGATGTCGCGCGGCAGCAGGGCATTCAGGGCCCGGTGCAACCCGCCCGGGTCGGCCGCCCAGCGCTCGCTCGCCAGGAACCCGACTCCCTGACCCAGGGCGTGCACGCCGGTGTCGGTCCGGCCGGCGCCGGTCGCCGCGGTGCGCCGGCCCATCAGCCTCTCCAGCACGGCCTCGAACTCGGCCTGCACCGTACGGCCATCCGGCTGCCGCTGCCAGCCCGCGAACTCCGCCCCGTCGTACTGCGCCACGGCGAGGTAGGGCCGGCTCGTCACGACCGAAAGATAGGGCGAAACGAGGGGCCGATCAAGCCACGCAACCCGTTGTGGCATTTGACAAAACGCGATTTTGCGGGGTAGCTTTGCAGGCCCGAAACCTCGAGCCCCCCGGTGCCCCCGTCGTCTCAACCCGCACCCTCGCCGCTGTCCCGCGCGATTGCCGACCTCGCCAACCGCCAGTCGCTGAGCGAGCGCCACGCGACCGAGGTGTTCGGCGCGGTGATGCGCGGCGAAGCCACCCCGGTGCAGATCGCCGCGCTGCTCATCGGCCTGCGGGTGAAGGGCGAGACCGCGGAGGAGATCGCCGGCGCCGCGCGCGCGTTGCGCGAGGCCATGGTGCGGGTGGAGGCGCACGGCGCGCACCTCGTGGACACTTGTGGCACCGGTGGCGGGACCGTGTCCACGTTCAACATTTCGACTGCCGCGGCGTTCGTGGCGGCGGGTGCCGGCGCTTCCGTCGCCAAGCACGGCAACCGCTCGTTCACGTCGCAGTGCGGGTCGGCCGACGTGCTGGAAGCGCTGGGCGTGCGGATCGCGCTCGAAGCCGCGGACGCGGCGCGCGTATTGCGCGCAACGTGCCTGACCTTCCTGTTCGCGCCCAACTTCCACCCCGCCATGAAGTACGCGGGTCCGATCCGCCGCGAGCTCGCCACGCCTTCCGTCATGAACCTGCTGGGCCCGCTCGCCAACCCCGCGGGCGTGCAACGGCAGGTCGTGGGCGTGGCCGAGCGGGACCGCGCGCCCCTCGTCGCCGCCGCGCTGGCGCGCCTCGGGACGGACCACACGCTGGTCGTGCACGGCCGCATCGGCATGGACGAGATCGCGCCGCAAGGCATCAGCGACGTGTGGGAGGTGAAGGCGGGAGCAGTGACGGCGTGGGAGCTCGATCCCGACCGCTACGGCCTCGCCATCGCCGACGTGACGCCGCTCGCCGGCGCGGCGCCCGCGGCCAACGCGGCACGGATCGAGCGGCTCTTGAGCGACGGGGGCCACGATACCGCCGGTCTCGCCGCTGTACTGCTCAACGCGGGCGCGGCGATTTACGTGGCGGGGCTCGCCGACTCGTACGCGGACGGAGTCACACGGGCACGCGAGGTGGTGCGCGCGGGGAAGGGTCGCGAAGCGCTGGAACGCCTGCGCCGCGCGACTAATACCTCCGGATGACGCCCACGACGACCCCCTGAACCGTAACGTCGCGCTCGTTGAGACGGAGCGGCGTCATGGCGGGATTCGCGGGCTCGAGCCGGATCCAGCCTCCCGGCTCCCGATAGAATCGCTTGACGGTGGCGCTCGAGCCCTGCACCAGCGCGACCACGGTCTGGCCGTTGTCGGCCTGGTTGCGCTCGTGGACCACGATGAAATCGCCGTCCTTGATGTGCTCGTCGATCATCGACTGACCCCGCACCTTCAGCACGTAGCTGCGGCCGCGGCGGGGTACCAACTCGTCGGGCACCGCGATGGTGTCGTTGCCGCTCACCGCCTCGATCGGCTCGCCGGCAGCGACCAGTCCATACAGCGGCAGTTCGCTGGCGCCGGTCTGACCGCGCGGGGGCACGACTTCGATGCCGCGACTCTCGTTGTGGGCGCGGCGGATGTAGCCCTTTCGCTCGAGGTTCGTGAGGTGCTCATGCACCGTGGCGAGCGAGCGGAACGTGAAGCGCTGCGCGATCTCCTCGAAGCTCGGGGCGTATCCCTGGGCGGCGATCTGCCCCGAGATGAAATCGAGAATCTCGCGCTGACGGCGGGTGAGCGGCACACTTTCTCCCGAACGGAAACCGAAGCCTAATCTACCCGAAAATCGACCGAACGCAAGCATGCCGGAAAGCCGTCTCGACGCCATTCTCAGCACGACGCGGGAGCGCATCGCGGGCCTGCGGCCCCACGCGCGCGAGCTCGCGCGCCGGGCCGCTCTTGCGCCGGAGCCGCGCCGCTTCGCGCCGGCGCTCGCGGGGCCGACGGTCGGCGTGATTGCCGAAGTCAAACGGCGGTCGCCGTCGGCAGGCGCGATCCGCGAGGACCTCGATCCGGCGACGCACGCGCGGGCGTACGAGCACGGCGGGGCGGTGGCGATCTCCGTACTGACCGACGAGCGGCACTTCGGCGGAACGCTCGACGACCTGTCCCGGGTGGTGCGCTGCGTGAGCGTGCCGGTGCTGCGCAAGGACTTCATTCTCGACGAGCTGCAACTGTACGAGGCGCGGGCGGCGGGAGCGAGCGCGGCGCTCTTGATCGTGCGGGCGCTCGCGCCGGAGCGACTGCGCGCGCTGGCGGATGCGGCCCGGGGGCTCGCGCTGGGCGTGCTGGTGGAGGTCCATTCGGACGCCGAGCTGGATCTCGCGCTGGCCGTCGAGCCGGCGGCGGTGGGCGTGAACAGCCGCGACCTCGGGACGTTCGCGCTCGATCTCGCGCTGGCGGAGCGACTGGTGGCGCGCGTTCCCACGGGCGTGCCCGCGGTCGCCGAAAGCGGCATCGAGACCCGCGAGGACGTCGAGCGCATGGCGGCGGCCGGCGCGGACCTGGTGCTGGTCGGCACGTCGGTGGCGCGGAGAACCGATCCCGAGGCGGCGGTGCGGGCGCTGGTTGGAGTCCCGAGGAAGGGGAGGGAACGGTGATGCGATTGCGGATTGCGGATTGCGGAATGGATGAAATGCGGAATGCGGAATGCGGAGTGCGGAATCGATCGCACGACGGTCGTGCACTGCGGCCGACTCTTGGGATCGAACCTGCCATGCAATTCCGCATTCCGCATTCCGCATTCCGCATTCGTGTGGGCTCGCGCATCGGAGGTCCCCTTGGCATCTGACGCCAGCCCGCGCGCCCCGGGTCGTTTTGGTCCGTATGGCGGCCGCTACGTCCCGGAAACGCTCATGGGCGCGCTCGAGGAGCTGGAACGGGTGTACGAGACGGCGCAACGCGACCCGGCCTTCTGGGCCGAGCTCGAGGGGCTGCTCAAGGACTACGTAGGCCGCCCCACGCCGCTCACCGAGGCGCCGCGGCTCGGCGCGGAGATCGGCGCCGGCGTGGTGATCGCCCTCAAGCGGGAGGATCTGAACCACACCGGGGCGCACAAGATCAACAACACGCTGGGGCAGGCGCTGCTCGCCCGGCGGATGCAGAAGCGGCGCATCATCGCGGAGACGGGGGCGGGCCAGCACGGCGTGGCGACGGCGACGGTGTGCGCGCGCTTCGGGCTCGAGTGTGTCGTGTACATGGGAGAAGAGGACATGCGGCGTCAGCGGCTCAACGTATACCGCATGGAGTTGATGGGCGCGCGGGTGGTGCCCGTGACGTCGGGCACGCGCACCCTGAAGGACGCGACCAACGAAGCGCTGCGCGATTGGGTCACGAACGTCACCACCACGCACTACATCATCGGCTCGGTGGTGGGGCCCGACCCGTTTCCGCGCATCGTGCGCGACTTTCAGTCGGTGATCGGCCGCGAGGCACGGGCCCAGGTGTTGGAGCGCTGGGGCCGCCTGCCGGGCACGGTGGTCGCGTGCGTGGGCGGCGGCTCGAACGCCATGGGGATCTTCACCGCCTTTCTGGACGACCGGGACGTGGCGCTCGTGGGCGTGGAAGCCGCGGGCGAGGGCGTCGACACGGAGCGCCACGCCGCGTCGCTCGGGCGCGGACGGCCGGGCGTGTTCCACGGCAGCCTGAGCTACTTGTTGCAGAGCGCCGACGGGCAGGTGCAACCCGCGCACAGTGTGTCGGCGGGGCTCGATTACCCCGGTGTCGGACCCGAACACGCTTACCTGAAAGACAGCGGGCGCGTATTGTATGAGGCAGTGACCGATCGGCAGGCGTTGCAGGCGTTCGCGGCGCTCTCGCGCCTCGAGGGAATCCTGCCGGCGCTGGAGAGCGCCCACGCCGTCGCGTGGGTGCTGGGTCGCCGGGGGACGTTTCGTGCGGGCGACCTCGTCGTGCTGAACCTGAGCGGCCGCGGCGACAAGGACGTCGCCATGGTCGCGGAACTGACGGGAGCCACTCTCTGACGAACGCGCCCGTACCCGAGCTGGCGCTGCCACCGCAGCAGGTCGAGGAGCTGATGCAGGTCCTGTCCAAGGGGATCAGGGCCACGCAGCTCTACCTGCCGAACAACCCGGTCTACCAGCGAGCGGTCGACAACATCCGCGCGGCGTTCCGCCAGATCTGGCAGGCGACGGACGATCTGGTGTTCGACGTCGGGGAGACGGAGCTGCGCTGGGAAGACAACGTCGTCTACAGCCAGGATCAGCGCAACGAGAGCATCGCCTGGACGCTGTTCAAGGACGGGGTCCGCTCGCTCAGCTTCCGGCCGGGGGTGGAAGAGACCGAGATCGTGCGCTTCCTGGGCGTGCTGCAGCAGGCGCGCAACCTCCAGGCCGACGCCCCGGACGATCTGCTCACGCTGTTGTGGGCGCAGGACTTCCAGTTCGTGGCGTACACGTTCCGCGAGCTCGCCTCGGAGAACGCGGTCCCGATCGAGAAGGGCGAGACGATCCCCTCCACGCAGCCCACCGAGATCCGGCACCACGTGCAGGAGGAGGCGCCGCCCAAGCGCGAAGGACTGGTGTCGATCGACGATTTCGATACCACGCTCTATTTCCTCGAAGACAGCGAGGTCGATTACCTCAAGAAGGACGTCGACCGCGAGTACTCCCAGGACCTGCGTCGCAACGTCCTGTCGATGCTGTTCGATTTGCTCGAGCTGCAGACGTACGGCACCGTGCGGGCGGAGCTGATCTCGATCGTCGAGAACTTCATCCCCTATCTGCTGGGGGCCGGCGACTTTCGCTCCGTCGCCTACATTCTCCGCGAAACGCGGGCCATCCTGCAGCGCGCGCGCGAGATCATCCCGGAGCACCGCAAGACGCTCGAGGGGTTGCCGAGCCGCCTGTCGCAGCGGGACGCCCTGTCGCAGCTGCTGCAGTCGCTCGACGAAGCGGCGATGCATCCCACCGAGGAGGAACTCTCCGAGCTGTTCCAGGAACTCAGCCCCGAAGCGCTGCCGACGCTCATGGGCTGGATCGCCAAACTCCACAACGAGCGGGTGAAGGATCTCGTGCAGGCGGCCGCCGCCCGCCTGGCGCAGGCGAACGCCGGGGAAGTGCTCAAGGCCCTCCGGAGCGAGGACAGCGGCGCGCAACTCGAGATGGTGAAGCTCGCCGGGCGTCTCAAACTTCCCGGCGCGCCGGAAGGGATGGAGCCGCTGCTCGCGTCGAGCGATCGCCCGCTCAAGCTGGCCGTGGTCGAAGCCCTCACGGCCATCGCCAGCCCGTCCGCGCTGCGCCTGCTCGAGCGGGCGATCGACGACGACGACCGCGACGTCCGCATCGCGGCCGTGCGGTTCCTGGCCTCGCGCGGCTACCGCAATGCCGCCGCGCGGGTCGAGGCGATCGTGAGCGGGTCCAAGCTCCGCAACGCCGACCTCACGGAGAAAATGGCGTTCTTCGAAGCGTACGGCGCCCTGGTGGGCGCGAAGGGCATCGCCGCGCTCGACAAGCTGCTCGTGGCCAAGGGCTTGCTCGGCAAGCGGGAAGACCGCGAGACCCGGGCGTGCGCGGCCATGGCGCTCGGAAAGATCCGCACGCCCGAAGCGCGGGCGGTGCTGGAGCGGGCGGCGCAGGACAAGGAACCCCTGGTGCGCAACGCCGTGACCCGGGCGCTGCGCGAGGTGGGCGCGTGACCGGCGGCCCCCCTCCCCGCGCCTCCATCGCGGATACCGTCCAAACAACCGACGGCTTCCTGCGGCACGCCGGACGGGACTTCCTCGTCGTGCTGTATACTGCTTTTCGCTCCCTCAAGCTCTATCCGGTCGAGAACGCGCAGGTGCAGAAGGCGCTCGACGACCTCGCGCAGAGCACCCAGCACCTGCTCGACGTCGAGAAGGAGCTCGAGCTGCGCCTGCAGGGCGAGTTCATCTTCGTCAATTCCACCCGCCTGCGCCTCGACCTCGACAACTACGCGTCGTTCTCGCACATCCTGGGCGTGTTGCGGCAGTGCGGGGTGGGGGCGGTGCGGATCGACGAGGGCGTGGAGCGCAAGCAGCTGCAGATCTTCGTGTCGCTGCTCCTGTCCTACGCCGCGAAGGAGGCCACGCCCAACAAGATCTTCGAGCTGGGCCAGAAGCTGTCGGATGCCGGCGTGACGCACGTCGGCGTCGAACCCCCGCTCGAGACCGACGAGGAAGCGGAAGACGAGGAGCGCCAGAAAGAGGCGGCGAAGCGCACCTACGCGCGGTCGGTGGCCGTGACCAAGGAGGTCATCAACTCGATCCGCATGGGCCGCACGGCCAACGTGAAGAAGGTGAAGCGGGCCGTCCAGGCCATCGTCGATCAGGTACTGAACAACGAAGCCTCGCTGATGGGCCTCACCACGCTGCGCGACTACGACGAGTACACGTTCACCCACTCGGTGAACGTCTGCATCTTCTCGGTCGCGCTGGGCCGCAAGCTGGGCCTGAGCAAGCTGCAGCTCTACGACCTCGGCATGGCCGCGCTGTTCCACGACGTGGGCAAGTCGCGCGTCCCGCTCGAGGTGCTCAACAAGCAGGGCGGCCTCTCCGACGAAGAGTGGCGCATCATGCAGGCTCACCCCTGGCTCGGTGTGCTCACGCTGTTCGGCCTGCGCGGCTACGGCGAGATCCCCTACCGGGGCATGATCGTCGCCTACGAGCACCACATGAAGACCGACCTCACGGGCTACCCCAAGTCGCTGCGGGGGCGCGACCTCTCCATCTACTCGAAGATCGTCGCCGTCGCCGACGGCTTCGACGCCGCCACGAGCCGCCGGGTCTACCAGACCGTCCCGATCCAGCCCGACCAGGTGCTGAAGGAAATGTGGGAGAACCCGCGGCGCGGCTACGACCCCATCATCGTGAAGGCGTTCATCAACCTGATCGGCATCTATCCGGTGGGGACGTGCGTCATCCTCGATACCTACGAGGTCGCGGTCGTCCATGGCGCCAACCCGGACGTGACCCATGTGCACCGCCCGATGGTGCGGGTGGTGACGACGCCCGAAGGCGGACTGGTCCACCCGGGATTCCTCGTCGACCTCGCCCAGCGCGACGCGCAGGGCAACTATCCCCGCACCATCGTCAAGGTCACCGACCCGGTCAAATACGGCATCAACGTCGCCGACTACTTTGTCTGACCACCCGATCGCCGAACGCTGGCGGTCCTTGCGCGGCAACCCCGCCGTCCGGCGCGCCGCCCTCATCCCCTACCTCACCGCGGGATTCCCGACGCCGGCCGTGTCGCTCGAGGCCTTGCGGGTCGTGGCCGGCGCGGGCGCCGACTTCGTCGAAGTCGGGATCCCGTTCTCGGACCCGCTCGCCGATGGCCCCACCATCCAGCGCTCGACGCAGGCCGCGCTGGACCAGGGGATGACGGTGGCGCGCGTGCTCGAACAGATCCACCGGGCGGCGCTCACGATTCCCGTGATCGTGATGACGTACCTGAACCCCGTCCTGGCGTTCGGGTTGGAGCGCTTCGTGCGCGACGCGGCGGCGGCGGGGGTCTCGGGGCTGGTCCTCACCGACTTCCCCGCGGGGGCGGACCCCGAGATCGAGGCGCTCGTGGCGGCGAGCTCGCTCGTGTGGATCCGGCTGATCGCGCCCACCACGAGCCCGGAGCGATTGACTCGCGCGGTGCGCGGGGCCAGCGGCTTTCTCTATCTGATTTCCCGTCTCGGCGTGACGGGCGCGCGCGACCAGGTGCCGCCGGACCTGGCCGGGCACGTGGGCCGGGTGCGCGCCGCGAGCCCGCTGCCGCTGGCCGTGGGATTCGGCATCGGCACGGCCGCGCAGGCGCGCGCCACCGCGGCCCTGGCGGACGGCGTGGTGGTCGGCAGCGCCATCGTCGAAGCGCTGGGGCAGGACGGGGTCGGTGCGGCGGAGCGCCTGGTGCGCGAGCTCGCCGCGGCGGTGCGCACGCCATGACCGCCAACCGCCTCGTCGTGATCTACAGCCGCGCCCTCGCGATCGGCGGGCCGCTGCTCCTGACCGCGATCCTGATCGTCGACCCGCGCTGGACGGCCCAGCTGCTCGAGATCGTCGCCATGACCGTCGCCGCCTTCCTGCTGCGCGGCGCACAGGTGCCGTTGAGCAAGTACTCCTACCTCACGCAGACCGGCCTCGTGGCCCTCGCCGGGTGCCTGTTGGTGGGCGCCCCGGCCACCGCGCTCGCCGTCGCCGGGGGCGTGCTCGCGGCCGACTGGCTGTGGCAGAAGAAGATGTTCCGGGCGGCGCTCGTGAACCTGGGTCGCGAGGTCGCCGCCCTGGTGGGCGCGTACGGCATCTATGCCGGGGCCCTGCGGGTCTCGGAGGTGACCGCCCCGGGATTGCACGTCGAGCTCGTGCCCGCCCTGTTCTTCTACGCGCTGGCGTATTTCGTCATCAGCCGGCTGCTGTTCTACTTCGCCCTGATCATTCGCGGCAAGCTGGAGCAGGACGAGCGCCTGCTCATCCTGCGCTACGAGTGCATCGGCTACGGGGCCAGCCTGATCGCCGTCGGCATCATCGTGGGCACCGTCGCCTATTGGCCGCCGCTCGCCTGGGTGTTCGTGGCGGCGGCGCTGGGCGCGCTGGGGCTGCTCTTCAAGCACACGCTGGAAGAGGCGATCGCCGCCGAGGAGCTCAACAAGATCCACGCCATGGAGGCGGTGATCACGAGCAACATCAGCCTGGAAGACTCCTTCGCCCGGATCGAGCGACTGGCGCACCGTCTGGTCGATTGGGGCGACTTCCGGATCTACCGGCGGCAGGAGGGCACGATCCTGCTCGCCTACCGCGGGCAGATCGGCCGACCGGACCGGGGCCAACCGTCACCGGACACCGAGGCGCTGCGCGAGCACGTGACTCGCACCGGCGAGGCGGTCGTGATCGACGACGTGACGCGCGACAAGCGCCTCGCCGATGCGCCGCTCGTGGTCCAGAGCCTGGTGATGGTCCCGCTCAAGTTCGGCGACCAGGTGATCGGCACGCTCGAGCTCGAGCATCACAAGCGCAAGACCTACCGCGCCAAGGACGTGCTCACCATCAACACGTTCGCCAATCAGCTCGCCACCGCGATTCACATCACCGAGCTGCGCCGGCCCCTCGTCGAGACGGTGGAGACCCTCACCCAACAGCTCGCCACGCTGGCCCGCGCCGCGGTTTCGATGCGCGAGGCCGCGGCGGCCGTGGCCCAGTCCACCGGGTTGATCCGGCAAGGCGTCGTGGCCGAGGAGGGGGAGGTCTCGGGCGGGCTCGAGGCCACGGAAAGTCTGGCTCAGGTATCCCGGCGCGTCTCCGAGGACGGCACCGAAGCGGCCCAGGCCTCCACGACGGCGAGCGAGGTCGCGAACAAGAACCGGGGGCAGATCCGCGACGCGATCGGACGGCTGGTGGCGCTCAAGGCGTTCGTGGGCGAGGCCTCGAGCCAGGTGCAGCAGCTGGGGCAGGTGAGCCGGCGCATCACGGGGTTCATCGCCTCGATCCGCGAGCTGGCCGACATGACGAACCTGCTCGCGCTCAACGCCGCCATCGAGGCGGCACGCGCCGGGAAGCACGGCAAAGGGTTCGCCGTGGTGGCCGACGAAGTGCGCCGGCTCGCCGAGCAAAGCGGCAACGCGGCGCTCGAAGCGGGCGAGCTGGTGCAGGACATTCACCGGCAGGTGGGCGAGGTGGTGGAGCAGATGCGGCGGGGGCAGGTGAACGTGAGCGGCGTGGAGGAGCTCTCGTCGGCGGCGCTCGAAGCGCTGGACGCGATCGTGGCGGCGACGGCCGAGGCGACGGGTCATGCGCAGCGGATCGCCGCGGCCGCCCGCGAACAGGACAAGGCCTTCGGGAAGCTGCGCGAGCGGATTCACGCCGTGGCGCACATCGCCGGGAAGAACCGCGCCGAAGCGGACGACGTGGCCACCCGCGCCGACGAAGCCGCGCGCGGGCTCACGGACCTGGAGCGCGCCACGCGGGAGCTGGAAGACGTGGCGGCGATGCTGCGGGAGCTGACCCGCGGCTTTGCCAGCGTCGCGTAGGCCGGCTACCATTCCGCAGTGGCGACGGGTGAGCGGGTGTACGTGGCGCTGGGGTCGAACATGGGCGACCGGGCGGCCCACCTCGCGTCCGCGCGGAACCGCCTTGCGACGCTGCCGGGGACACGCCTCGTGGCGACCTCCCGCGTCGAAGAGACGGCGCCCATCGGCCCGGTGCCCCAAGGAGCCTTCCTGAACCAGATGGTCCTGCTCGAGACGACCCTCGAGCCTCGCGAGCTGCTGGGCCACCTGCACGCGATCGAATCGGAGCGCGGCCGCGAGCGCCAGGCGGGCGTGCGCTGGGGACCGCGGACCCTGGACCTGGACATCGTGCGGTACGGCGACCGCAGCGTGCGCGAGCCGGACCTGACGATCCCGCATCCGGAGCTCCCGCGCCGCGATTTCTGGCTCCGCGAGATGGCGGAGCTCGACGCCGCCTCGGAGCCCGCGCGTGGCTGACGCCACCCCTCCCAAACGCGTCACGGTGCACGAGCTGCTGTCGATGAAGCAGCGCGGCGAGCGCATCGTCGCCCTCACGTGCTACGACGCGCTGTTCGCCCGGCTGCTCGACGCCGCCGGCGTGGACGTGCTGCTCGTGGGAGACTCGGTGAACCAGGTGCTCGCGGGGGAGGAGACGACCCTGTCGGCGACGCTCGATCAGATGATCTACCACACCAGGATCGTGCGGCGCGGCGCCGAGCGGGCCCTGGTGGTGTGCGACCTGCCGTTCCTCACGTATCAGATCTCGCCGGCCGATGCCATCCGCAACGCGGGCCGGGTGCTGCAGGACACGGGCTGCCACGCGGTGAAGCTCGAAGGCGGGGCGCCGGTGGCCGCGACGGTGCGGGCGCTGGTGGAGGTCGGGATTCCGGTCATGGGTCATCTGGGCCTCACGCCGCAATCCGTGCACGCGCTGGGCGGCTACCGGGTGCAAGGGCGGGAGGAGCGAACGGCGGAACGACTCAAGGCGGAGGCCAAGGCGCTCGAGGAGGCCGGGGCCTTCGCCATCGTGCTCGAGCTCATTCCCGCGCCGCTCGCGTCGCAGATCACCAAGGCGCTCACCATTCCCACGATCGGCATCGGCGCGGGACCCGCCTGCGACGGTCAGGTCCTGGTCCTCCCCGACATGCTCGGCTTGAACGACCGGTTCTCCGCCAAGTTCGTGAAGCGGTACGCCGCGCTCGCGCAGGACGTAGGGGAAGCCGTGCGGCTGTACGCCGCCGAGGTCCGCGAGGGCCGGTTTCCCGGTCCGGAGCACTCGTTTCCGAAGTGAATGACTGGACGCGGCGGGACGTGCTCGCGATGCTGGGGGCGGCCGCGGTGACACCGCTCGCCCGCTCCGCCTGGCGCGGGCCGGCGCCGGACCCCGCCGACCCGGGCTTCCGCATTCGCACCATTACCGCCGGCACGACGCTGCGCGCCCCTGCCGACACGGAGCGGCTGCACGCCGCGCTCACCTTTCTCAAGAGCGCGAAGCGGGCCGTAGCCGACGCGGGATACGAGGTCCAGACCGTGCGCATCGCGACGCAGCCCTTCCTGGAAGGCGCCACGACTCGCGCGCGCGCGGACGCGCTCCCCGCGCTGCAAGCGCTGGACCGCACCATGGTCGCCGAGGGCGTGCTGCTGAGCATCGGTCCCGCACTCGGGCCGGATGGCGACGATTCCGAGTTCCCCGCGTGGGCCGCCGAGCTCGCGCGCACGACCCAAAACGTCAGCTTCACGGTTCGGGTCGCCTCGGCCGAGCGCACGGCGTCGCCGCGCGGGGTCACGGCCGCAGGCGAAGCGATGGTGGCGATCGCGCATGCTACGCCCGGCGGCATCGGGAACTTCCGGTTCGCGGCCGCCGCCAACGTTCCCCCCGGCACGCCGTTCTTTCCCGTCGCCTACCACGGCGGCTCGGACGCGGTGGCCATCGGACTCGAGTCGCCGCCGCTCCTGTCCGCGGCGTTCGCCGGAGCGAACACCCTGGCGGAAGCCAAGCAGCGTCTCACGCAGTCGCTCGAGTCCCGGCTCGGGTCGCTGGAGCGCCTCATGCGAAGCGTCGCCCACCACGACGAGCGGGCCTATCTCGGCATCGACGTCTCCCCCGCGCCCGGCAAGGACGCGAGCATCGGAGCGGCTATCGAGGCGCTCACCGGCGTTCCGTTCGGTGCGGCCTCGACCCTGGCCGCGTGCGCCGCGATCACCGACGTCCTGAAGAGCCTGCGGATCAAGACATGCGGGTATTCCGGACTCATGCTGCCCGTTCTGGAAGATCCAGTGTTGGCACAGCGCGCGTCGGAAGGGCGGTTCACCGTGCGCGAACTCCTCCTGTACTCCACCGTCTGCGGCACGGGACTCGATGTCGTGCCGTTCGCAGGCGACGTCGGGGCGGATCAGCTGGCGGCGCTGGTCGCCGATGTGGCCGCCCTGTCCACCAAGCTGCGCAAGCCGCTCTCCGCGCGGCTGTTTCCCGTCCCGGGGCGGAAGGTGGGCGAGGTCGCCAAGTTCGCCAATCCCTACCTGACCGATTGCGCGGTGATGAAGCTGGAGTAGGGCGGGATGCACCTGCTCGCGGAGCCGACCCAAATGCGCGCCTGGTCGCGCGCCGAGCGCGCCCGCGGACGCCGCATCGGATTCGTCCCCACGATGGGATTCCTGCACGAGGGGCATCTGCGCCTCGTCGATCGCGCCCGGGAGCGCGCCGACCGGGTCGTCATGAGCATTTTCGTCAATCCGCTCCAGTTCGGTGCGGGAGAGGACTGGGCGACCTATCCGCGCGACGTCGAGCGGGACAAGCAGCTCGCCGCGGAGCGCGGCGTCGATGGCCTGTTCCTGCCCGACGCGAAGGCGATGTATCCCGCCGATCCGCTGGTGCGCGTCCACCCCGGTCCCATGGCCGACGGGCTCGAGGGTGCCGCCCGCCCCGGGCACTTCGCCGGCGTGCTGACCGTGGTGGCCAAGCTGTTCCACCTCGTGGAGCCCGACATCGTCGTGTTCGGCCGCAAGGACTTTCAACAGGCCATGCTCGTCCGGCGCATGGTCGACGACCTGAACTTCGGGCTGGAGATCGACATCGCGCCCACGGTGCGCGAGCTCGACGGCCTCGCCCTGTCGTCGCGCAACGCCTATCTGCACGGCGACGAGCGCCGGGCCGCGCTCGCCCTGTCGCGCGCACTGCGCGCCGTGGAGCAGGCGTGGCGGGGCGGTGAGGCCGACCCCGGCCCGCTCGCGCGCCGGGGCCTCGACGTCCTGCGGGCGCCGGGCGTAGCGCCCGAATACCTGGCCCTCGTGGACGAGCAGATGCGTCCCGTGGCGCGGGTCGACGCGCGCACCGTGGTGCTGGTGGCCGCGAAAGTCGGCAAGACGCGACTCATCGACAACGTCGTGCTGGGGGAGGGCGTGGCGAGTGACATCTCGGTGCGGGCGTGACGACCCTCCCCCCCTGGGCGATCGTCACCCCCGAGCGCCGGGCCCACATCGAGCGCGTCGTGGCGCTGCTCGCCGCGTGGGCGGTGGCGCGCCGCGCCCCCGAAGGAGAGCGGGCGCGCTGGCTCAAGGCAGCGTGGCTGCACGACGCGTTGCGCGACGCGCCCGCGGCCAACGAGCTCGCGCACGGACCCCTGGCGGCCGAGCGGGCGGCGCGCGAAGGGGAGACCGACCGGGGCGTGCTCGACGCGGTGCGCTACCATTCACTCGGCTACGCCGGCTGGGACGACGTCGGCAGGATGCTCTACCTGGCGGATTACCTGGAACCGGGCCGTGCGTTCGACCGGGACTTTCGCGCTGCGCTCGCGGCCCGCGTCCCGGAAGACCAGAACGGCGTGCTGCAGCAGGTCGCCGCGCGCCGCATCGGGCGCGTGATCGACGGCCGCTGGCCGCTGATCCGCGAAACGGTGGACTTCTGGAACTCGCTCGTCGGCTCCTGATACTGGGCGCGCTCGCCCTGGGCGCCTGCCGCGGCGACCGGGCGGGCGCGTCCGGTCTGCGGATCCCAGGCGAGAGCGGGCCGCGCGTTACGGTCGAGGTGTTGAACGCGAGCGGCAAGCCCGGGCTCGCGAAGGTCGCCACCCGCCTCCTGCGGCGCGCGGGGATCGACGTCGTGGCATTCGGCAATGCGCCCGACAGCCTGGGCGCGCTCGATTCGACCCGGATCGCCGTCCGGCGCGGCAGCCGCGACGTCGGGGAACGCGTGCGCAAACCGTTGGGCGTGGGGCGGGTGAGCGTGCAGCCCGACACCACCCGGCTACTCGACGCGAGCGTGTTCCTCGGCGCGGACTTTGCGCCGCGCCTCGAGTTCCACCCGTAGCTGGCCGCACGCGGCGCTGATGTCGAGCCCGCGGCTGCGGCGCAGCACCGCTTCCACGCCGTGCCGCTTGAGTCGCCGCTCGAACGCGAGCATCTGTGCCCGCGTGCTGGGTGTGAGACCGGGCGCCCCACCGGGATGGAGCGGCAGCAGGTTCACCAGCGCGCCGAGCGGCCGGGCGAGCTGCGCCAGCCGATCGGCGTGCTCGAGCGCATCGTTCCTGCCACCGATGAGCACGTACTCGAGCGTCACACGCCGCCGGAACTGGCCGAGCGCCCCGAGCACGTCGGCGAGCCGGTATTTCTTTTCGATCGGCATCAGCTCGTGCCGCAGCTGGGGGGTGGGCGCGTGGAGCGAGACGGCGAGGCGGAATTGCTCGGGACGCCGCGCGAGCTGCGCCAGGCCCGGCAGGATGCCCACCGTCGAGACGGTGATGTGCCGGGCCCCGATGCCCAGCCCGTCCGGGTGATTGAGAATGGTGAGCGCGGCGTCGACCGCGTCCCAGTTGAGCAGCGGTTCTCCCATGCCCATGAACACGACGTTGCTGGGCGTGAGCAGCGGGTCGAGCAGGATCACCTCGCGCACCTGGGCCGCGATCTCGGCTGCCGTGAGGTTGCGTCGAAACCCCATCCGCCCCGTGGCGCAGAACACGCACCCCAACGCGCATCCCACTTGCGACGAGATGCACAGCGTACGCCGCCTTCCCTCGGGGATCAGCACCGATTCGATCGCTTCGCCGTCGCCCAGATCCCACAGGTACTTCTCGGTGCCGTCACTGGAGAGCTGGCGCGCGCCGAGCGCCAGCCGGCGCAGCGGAAACGCCCCGGCCAGCGCGCCACGCAGCTCCGCCGGCAGGTCGGTCGCCCGATCCCAGGTGGCCAACGGGCGTTGCCACAGACGCGCCACGATCTGGGTAACGCGGTAGGTCGGCTCGCCACGCTCCGCGAGCCACTCGGCCACGCCTTGGCGCGCGGTGTCGGGGGTGACGCTCAGCAGGTCGGGCACGTAAGTGCCGCTCCGGGAATGCATTGCATCTCCACCCTAACTTAACTATCTTCAAGCGTTTAGGACACTTGAGACACGGTGCGCCTGTCTGACCTTCTGACGCCCACACGCATTCGGGTCCCCCTGCACGCCACTGACAAGGCCGGGGTGCTCCGGGAGTTGGTGGATCTCGCGGCGGCGGGAAACGGCGGCCCGTCCGACGAGGTCCTGGGGGCTATCCTCGAGCGCGAGAAGCAGTTCCCGACGGGCATCGGGTACGGTGTGGCCGTGCCGCACGGCAAGACGCCGGTGCTCGCGGCGCTGGTCATCGTGGCCGGCACGACGCCCGCCCCCGTCCCATATGAAACGATCGACGGGGAGCCGGTGCGGCTGTTTTTCCTGCTCGCGGGCCCCGAATCGGCGGCCGGGGCCCACGTGAAGGCGCTGAGCCGCATCTCCCGACTGGTGCGGCGGGAGCCGGTGCGGGGGAAGCTGTTGAGCGCCCGGACGCCCGAGGAATTCTACCGCGCGCTGTGCGAGGCGGAGGTCCCATAGCCAGCGTGAGCGGCACCTCCCGACGCACGCTTCGCTGCGGCGAGTTGCGCGTGCAGCATGTCGGGCAACGGGTGCGGTTGGGTGGGTGGGTGCACCGGCGGCGCGACCTTGGCGGCATCCTGTTCATCGACCTGCGCGACCGCGCCGGACTCGTGCAGGTCGCCGTCGGCCCCGGGGCGCCCGACGAAGTGCGGCGCGTGGCTGCGGGGCTCGCCAGCGAGACCGTGATCGAGGTGGAAGGCGACGTCGCGGCGCGGCCGGCGAACATGAAGAACCCGGAGCTCGCGACCGGAGACGTCGAGGTGCACGCCACCCGGGTCGCCGTCCTGGGGACGGCCGTCACGCCACCGATTCCAGTGGCGCGTGGCAAGGGCGAAGAGCTTCCGGCCGAGGAGCTGCGCCTCAAGTACCGGCATCTCGATCTCCGCCGGCCCGAGATGCAGGGCAACCTGATGCTGCGGCACCGGCTGCTGCAGCGCGCCCGCAAGACGCTCGCCGACCTCGAGTTTCTCGAGATCGAGACGCCGATCCTCACCAAGCCAACGCCCGAAGGCGCGCGCGACTATCTCGTCCCATCGCGCGTGCACCCGGGGGAATTTTACGCGCTGCCCCAGTCGCCGCAGATCTACAAGCAGCTGCTGATGGTGGCGGGGTTCGACCGCTACTTTCAGATCGCCCGCTGCTTTCGGGACGAGGACCTGCGCAACGACCGCCAGCCGGAGTTCACGCAAATCGACCTCGAGGCGTCGTTCGTCGGGGTCGAGGACGTGATCGGCTACGTCGAGCAGGTGCTGGTGGCGCTGTGGGACGAGGCGGGACATGCGGTCGCGCGACCGTTCCCGCGGCTTACCTGGCGCGATGCGATGGAGCGGTACGGCACCGACAAGCCCGACGTACGATTTGGCTTCCCCATCGCCGACTGGACGGCTCAGGTCAAGCCGCTGGGCGTGCCGTTCTTCCAGCCGGCGCTCAAGGACGGCGCCCGCATCCGCGGGCTTGCCGTCAAGGGTGGGGGCGCGCTGTCGCGCAAGGACGTGGACCAGCTCGCCGAGGCGGCGAAGCAGCTGGGGGGCGCCGGACTCGCGTGGGTGAAGCGGCAGGGCGAGCAGGTCTCGGGCTCGGTGGGCAAGCACTTCACGCCCGAGGTGCTCGGCGCGCTCGGCGTAGGTGATGGGGACGCGGCACTCATGACGGTGGGTCCCGACCGCGTCACCTCGCCGGTGCTCGATCGCGTGCGGCAGGAGATCATCCGCCGGCTGACACCCGCTCCCCAGGCGGCCCACGCGTTCTGTTGGGTGGTGGACTTCCCCTTGTTCGAGCCCGATCCCGCGACGGGAAAGCCGGTGTTCGCCCATCATCCGTTCACGGCCCCCCACCCCGACGATGTCGCCCGGCTCGACAGCGATCCGTTCGCCTGTCGCGCCCTGCACTACGACGCTGTCTACAACGGCAATGAGCTGGGGTCGGGTTCGATCCGGATCACGGAGGCCGCCGTGCAACGCCGCGTCTTCGCCCATCTGGGGATGACGCCGGCGGAAGCCGAGGCGCGGTTCGGATTCCTGCTGAGCGGCCTGCAGGCGGGGGCGCCGCCCCACGGCGGATTCGCGATCGGGTTCGATCGCGTGGTGATGGCGCTCGCCGGGGCGGAGAGCATGCGCGACGTGATCGCGTTCCCCAAGACCACGGCGGCCCGCGCCCTGTTCGAGGGTGCCCCCGCGCCCGCCAATCCGGCGGACCTGACCGCGCTCCACATCGAGGTCAAGCGATGAGCGACGAGATCACGCATCGACTCTCCACCGAAGGCGTGGATCCGCTGGCCCTGGCCGGCGTCAACGACGGCAACCTGGTGGAACTGGCCCGTCGCCTGGGGGTGAGGGTATCGCTGCGGGGCGACATGCTGATGCTGCAGGGCGCGTTGCCGGCGGTGGAGCGGGCGGCCCAGGTGGCCCAGGCGCTGGTCGAGCTCGCGCGCATGGGCGAGACGCTGGACGTGGCTGATGTCGATCGCATCGTGAGCGACGAGGCTCAGGGCTCGCTCGGGCGGCCGGCGGAGGGGGAGTACAAGATCATCCTGCCCGGTCTGCGCCGGGTGATCCAGCCCAAGACGGCGGGCCAGCGCGAGTATCTCCAGGCGATCGTGCAGCACGACATCGTGATCGGGATCGGGCCCGCCGGGACGGGCAAGACCTACCTCGCGGTGGCCGCCGCGGTGGACGCCCTGGCCCGCAAGCGCGTGCGTCGGATCGTGCTGGCGCGCCCGGCCGTGGAGGCGGGGGAGAGTCTCGGGTTTCTGCCCGGCGACCTGCACGAGAAAGTCGATCCCTATCTCCGGCCGCTGTACGACGCACTCGAGGACATGATGCCGCGCGACCGCGTCCAGAAGGCGATCGAGAACCGCACGATCGAGATCGCGCCACTGGCCTACATGCGAGGCCGCACGCTGGCCGACGCGTTCGTCATTCTGGACGAAGCCCAGAACGCGACCGGGATGCAAATGAAGATGTTCCTCACCCGTCTCGGCGTGAATTCGCGGGCGGTGATCACGGGCGACAAGACGCAAATCGACCTCGCCAACCGCGAGGACTCGGGCCTCTTGCAGGTGGAGCGCATCCTCCCGGGAATCGAAGGCATCGGGTTCTGCTATCTCGCCGACACGGACGTGGTCCGCCACCGCCTGGTGCGCGACATCATCCGCGCCTACGCCGAGGACGCGCAGGGCTGACATGCGGGTCCCCACGCAGGAGCAGGTGCGCTATCACGGCATCCGCTGGTTCTGGGTGGTCTTCCTGGCGGGTCTCGCCTACCTGGCATTTCCCTCGAGCGCGACCAACGTAGCGCCGATGACGGTCGGGAAGCCCGCGGACCGCGACGTGGTGGCGCCGTTCACCTTCCCCGTCAACAAGTCCGACGAGGAGTTGGCGCGCGAAGCCGAGGAGCTGGCCGGCACGGTGAAGCCGATCTACCAGTTTCAGGAGCGGGCGGCGGACAGCGCCAAGATCGCGATGCACGCGCTGTTTTCGAGCCTCGAGGCGGCGGCGGACCAGGGCGGGGCGGTGGCGATCCAGCAGGCCGCGAAGGCCCAGGGACTGGCGCTCACGCCGCCGGAAGCGGCGTACTTGAACAAGGGCGGCAAGCGGCACGGCCTCGAGCGGGCGCTGAGCGAGCTGTTCGAGCGCACGCTCGCACTCGGCGTCACCGGGCCCGGCGTGCTCCAGGTCGAGCAGGCGCCCGAGCTCATCGTGCGGCGTCGCACCGGTGAGCAAGCGGTGGCGCGCGACCAGGTGCTGTCGTATGCCCAGTACCTGCAGCGCGCGCGTACCGTGCACCCCGACAAGGGGTCGAGCGTGGGCGACGAGCTCTACGTCCGACTCGACGGGCACTTCTTCCGCCCGACGCTCGTGCCCGATACGGTGCAGACCGAGCGGCGCCGCGACGATCTGCGCCGCAGCGTCGATCCGAGCAAGTACATCGTGCGGGGCGGGGATCGCATCGTGGGCGCGCACGAAGTCGTGACCAGTGAGACGCACGAGAAGCTCGTCGCGCTCCACAACGAGCTGGTGCGGCGCGGCGCGGCCACCAGCCGTTCCGTAGGCGGGGTGCTCGGCCCCATCCTGCGCGACGCGCTGATCCTCGCCATTTTCTGGGTACTGCTGGTATTCTACCGGCGCGAGACGTACCGCGAGTTGCGTCAGGTCGCGCTCGTCGGGGGTCTGTTCGCGCTCGTGCTGCTGCAGGCGGCCGCCGTCGCGCACTTCTTCCCCCAGCACCCCGAGATCGCGATCCTCCCGTTCCTGGCGATGATGCTGACCGTGCTCCTCAACGGGCGCGTCTCCATGATCGCCGCCATGATCGTGTCGATCGTGATCGGCCTGCAGCCCGTGTTCCACGACATTCCCGCGCTGTTCTTCTGCGTCATCGGCGGCGTGACCGCGGCCCTGAGCGTGCGGGTGCTCCGCCGTCGCAGCAACTTCTACCTGCCGGTCCTGATCATCGCGCTCGGATATCTCGCCGCCGCGCTGGCCCTCGGCCTCGCCGGCGGCTGGAGCGTCGCCGAGGTCGGCGTGCGCGGCGTGTGGGGCGCCGCGAACGCCCTCGTCTCCGCGGGGCTCACCTTCTTCCTGTTGCCGGTGGCGGAATCGATCACCGGCATCACCACCGACTTGACGCTGCTCGAGCTGTCCGATCCCAGCCGGCCGCTGCTGCGGCGCCTGTCGCTCGAGGCCCCGGGCACGTACGCGCACTCGGTCGCGATGGCCAACCTGGTCGAGGCCGCCTGCAATCGCATCGGGGCCGACGGGCTGCTCGGGCGCGTAGGGTGCTACTATCACGACATCGGGAAGATCAAGAACCCGCAGTACTTCGTCGAGAACCAGACGCGCGGCAACAACCCGCACGACCGCCTCAAGGCCTACCAGTCGGCGCAGATCATCAAGGCGCACGTCGCCGACGGTCTCGCGCTCGCGCACGAGGCGAGGCTCCCCGACGCCGTGGCCGCGTTCATTCCGGAGCACCACGGAACCACGGAGATCACGTATTTCCTCGACCGCGCCAAGAAGAGCGGCGACGGCGGGTCGCCCAAGGCGACCGACTACACCTATCCCGGGCCCAAACCGCACTCCAGCGAGACCGCGATCACGATGCTCGCCGACTCGGTCGAGGCGGCCCTGCGGGTCCTCGAGGATCTGACGCCGCGGAAAATCGAGGAAGTCATCGACCATATCGTGCGCACCAAGCTCAACGCCGGCCAGCTGGACGAGGCGCCGATGACGCTGCAGCAGATCGATCAGGTGAAGCGGGAGTTCGTGCGCATCATCAGCGGGATGTATCACAATCGCATCGACTACCCGGAGTCCAGTGGCGGCATCACCGCGACGTGGCAGCCTAAGGCCTTGGCTTGAGCGCGCCGCGCGGCGGGTCCTGGCCTGGGAGGGCGTCCGGGACGCGCGCGTGGACGTCACGCTGCTCGACGCCGGCGCGATGCGCCGGCTCAACCGCCGCGTCACCGGGCGACGGCGGCTCACCGATGTACTGGCCTTCGCGCTGCCGCAACCCGACGGCCGCGTCCTCGGCGATGTCTACATCTGTCCCGCGGCCGCGCAGCGCTGGGTGAGCAACGGGGGACGAGGGACAAGGGACGAGGGACGGGTGGAGGAGGAGCTCATCCGGCTCGCCGTGCACGGGACGCTGCACGTCCTGGGGTACCACCACCCGGACGGACCCGGACGCACGCGCTCGCCCATGTGGCGGCGGCAGGAGCGCTACGTACGCCGCCTGCTCGGGCGTCGGCCGTGACGCTCGCCGGCACGGCGGTCACGCTCGTCGGCGCCGCGGTGGCCGGGGCGGCCGCGCTCTGGTCCGGACTCCTCGCGCTCGGCGAGGAAGCCGCCGTGGGCGAGGCCCTCCACACCCTGGGCGACGCACCGCCGGTCGCCGTCGGCGGGCACGTGCCGTTGCATCGCGCCCTCCACGTCACGCGGCTCGCCCTGTTGGTGCTCGGCGCCGTGGCCGCGGGCGAGGCGGTCGATTGGTGGGACCGGCCCTGGGCCGCGGCCCTCGGCGCCTGGGGCGTGGCGGTGGGGTTTCTGTTCATCCTCGGCGACGCGCTGCCGCGCAGCGTGGCCCGCCTCGCTCCCGAACTCGCCGGCGCCGGCCTGCCGCTGGCGCGCCGCACGCTCGCTCCCTTCGGATTGCTGTTGTGGCTGCTCGCCTGGTTCGACAGGGGGCTGCATGCCCTCGTCGCGACCCCGCGGCCGCTCGAGCCCGACCTGGGCGTCGCTCAACGCGACATGCTGCTCGGGGTGTTCACCCTCGCCGACACGCGCGTGGACGAGGTCATGACGCCACGCCTCGACATGGTGGCGGTCGACGTCGCTGCGTCCGCCGACGATGTGATCGAGGCCGTTCGTCAGAGCGAGCACTCGCGCGTTCCCGTGTACGACGGCACGCACGACAACATCGTGGGCGTCGTGTTCGCGAAAGATCTCGTCCCCATGGCCATGGGCCTGGGAGAGGGGGACCCCGCACCCCGTGTCCGCTGGCAGGATCTCATCCGGCCCGCCGCCTACGTGCCGGAGACCAAGACGCTCGACAGCCAGCTGCGCGACTTCCAGCGCGCACCCGCGCACCTGGCGATCGTGGTGGACGAGTTCGGCGGCACCTCGGGACTCATCACCCTGGAAGACATCCTGGAGGAGATCGTCGGGGAGATTCACGATGAGCACGATGTGGGGGAGCCACCGGCGATCCGGCAGGACGGCGACCGGTACTGGGTGGACGGGCGGGTCACTTTGGACGACCTGTCGCAGGCACTCGGCCGCCCGTTCGAGCATCCCGAGGTCTCGACCGTGGGAGGCCTGGTGTATTTCGTGCTGGGACGCGTGCCCCGCGCCGGCGACGAGTTGACCCTCGACGGATACAAGGTGGTGGTCGAGCGCGTCGACCGGCGCCGCGTCACTCGCGTCGTCCTCCAGAGGCAGCGGTGACCCTGCCCGTGCTGGTGCTGCTCGGCGGGCTGGTGCTGGCGGCCATGTCGGCGGCGGTAGGCGTGGCCGCCGCGGCGGTGAGCCAGCTGGAGCTGACGCGCTGGGTGTCGTACAAGCTGCGCGGGGCGAGCGGCGCGGCGGGCGTGCTCGAGCATCCGGGGCGCGTGCTCGCGACCGCGAACGCGCTCACCACCATCGGGACGATCTGCGCCGCGGCGGCGATCCCCGCGCTGCTGGCGCGTACCACGCCCACCGTGCTCGGCATCGTCACCCTGGCCCTGGGCGTCCCGCTGCTCGTGAGCGCGGCCTACTTGGTCCCGCGCGTGGTGGGGCGGCGCTGGGCCGAGCCGATCGTGGCGCACGCGGTGCCCCGGCTGCAACAGCTCGGAACCATCCTGGCGCCGTTCGTGGCGTGGCACGACCCGTCCAAGCGCACGGCGCTCGCCGCCGTGCTTTCCAACGCCGACACCGAGGCGCTCGCCTCCGCCGACGAGATGGCGGTCGTCTCGGGCGTGCTCGCGTTCGCGGACCGTCCCGTCAAGGAGCTGATGACCCCGCGCACGGCGATCGTCGCGATCCCCGAGGGGCTGCTCGCCGCCGAGGCCGCCCACGTGTGCATGCAGTCGGGCTACAGCCGGTACCCCGTGTATCGCACGTCCCTCGACGAGGTGGTGGGCGTGAGTCATGCCTTCGACCTCCTCCGACTCGCGGCGGATGCGCCGGTGCCCGTCCGACCCACGCTGGTCGTGCCCGGCACGACTCGTGCGGCGGATCTCATGCTGGAAATGCAGCGCGGCCGGGGGCACCTCGCCGTGGTGCTGGACGAATTCGGAGGCACGGCGGGGCTCGTGACGTTCGAGGATCTGCTGCGGGACCTGGTGTCGGAGATCTTCGAGCCGGGGGCGCCGCCGGCGACCAGCGAGGCGCCGGCGCGGATCGTCGAGCTCGAAGGCAACGCCCCCACGAGCCGAGTGGAGGAGGGCCTGGGCATCGCGCTCGAGCCACGGGGAGCGCAAACCGTGGGCGGCTTGTTGCTCCAGGCGCTGGGGCGCATTCCCCGCGCGGGAGAGCGCTTCACGCTGCAGGGGCTGGAATTCGACATCCTCGCCGCCACCCCCACGCGGGTGGAGCGCGTCGCGGTGCGGCCCGGCCCCGTGCGGGCCGTGCCGCTCGACCGCGTGGAGGAGCGGACGTGAAGGCGCCCCATGCGTCTGGTTACCTTGCATGAGCGTGGAGCGCATCCTCGAGGGACTCGACCGGCACGAGCCCGCGGCCCTGGCCCGCGCGATCACGCTCGTCGAGAACCAGCGCGACGGCTTCGAGCAGGTGCTGAGCCATGCGCACACACGCCTCGGTCGCGGGACGGGGCGGCGCGTCGGCATCACGGGACCCCCCGGCGCCGGAAAGAGCACGCTCACCGAACGGCTCATCCAGCACTACCGCGTCCAGGGACTCTCGGTAGGTGTCGTGGCGGTCGACCCCACGAGCCCGTTCACGGGCGGCGCGCTGCTTGGGGACCGCATCCGGATGGAATCGGCGAGCCTCGATCCGCAGGTGTTCATCCGCTCGATGGCCACACGGGGCGCGCACGGCGGCCTGGCCACGACCACCGAAGAAGTCGCCGATCTGCTCGAGGCGTTCGGGTTCGCGCGTATCCTGGTGGAGACGGTGGGCGTGGGCCAGACGGAGCTCGACATCGCCCGCAGCGCGGAGACGACGGTGCTCGTGCTCGTGCCCGAGTCGGGCGACGGCATCCAGACGCTCAAAGCGGGCGTGATGGAAATCGCGGACGTGTACGTCGTCAACAAGAGCGATCGTCCCGGTGCCGACAAGTTGCGCCAGGAGGTCGAGGTGATGCTCGGGATTCGTCGGGGGAACGCGTTTCGGCACGTCTCGCCCCACCACACCACCCGGCCCCGGATGCAGGAGGACGGGGGAGGACGGGGGAGGACGGGGGAGGGTGGCACCGATGCGCAGTGGGAACCCCCGGTGCTCGCGACCGTGGCGTCGCGCGGCGAGGGAGTCGCGGAGCTCGCGGCTGCCCTGGATCGCCACTACGCCTATCTTGAGGCGAGCGGTCGGCTGGTCGAGCGGCGACGCCAGCGTCTGGCCGCGCGCACGCGCGCCGTGTTGGAGCGCGCGGTGCGGCGCTGGCTGGTCGAAGCCACCCGGGCCGAGGAGCTGCTGGCCCAGCGGCTCGACGAGGTGGTGGAGGGCCGCCGCAGCCCGTACGACGTCGCGGCGGAGATCCTGGATCAGGTAAAGGCGGGAGCAGCCCGATGAACGGCAGCAGGAAACCGATGTACGGCCCGGCCGACCTGAGCGGCTTCGATCCCCGCCAGCGGCTGGGAGCCCCGGGGGATTTTCCGTTCACCCGCGGCATCCACCCGACGATGTATCGGGGGAGGCTGTGGACGATGCGGCAGTTCGCCGGGTTCGGCAGCGCCGAGGACACGAACCGTCGCTACCACTTCCTGCTGGAGCACGGGCAAACGGGGCTGTCGGTGGCATTCGACTTCCCGACGCTGATGGGCTACGACTCCGATCACCCGCGCGCCGAGGGCGAGGTCGGGCGCTGCGGCGTCGCGATCTCGTCGCTCGCCGATATGGAGGACCTGTTCCGCGGCATCCCGCTCGATCAGGTGTCGACGTCGATGACGATCAACGGTCCGGCCGCGATCCTGTTCTGCTTCTACGTCGCCGCGGCCGAGCGTCAGGGCGTGTCGAGCGACAAGCTCCGGGGCACCGTGCAGAACGACATCCTCAAGGAGTACATGGCGCAGCATGCCTGGGTGTATCCCGTGGAGCCGGCCCTCAAGATCATCGTGGACATGTTCGAGTGGTGCGCCGAGCACGCGCCCCTCTGGAACACGATCTCGATCTCGGGCTATCACATCCGCGAGGCCGGAGCGACCGCGGCGCAGGAGCTCGCGTTTACGCTCGCCAACGGGTTCACGTATGTGGAGCGCGGGGTGGCGCGGGGGCTGGACGTCGACGCGTTCGCGCCGCGCCTCTCGTTCTTCTGGGACATTCACAACGACTTCTTCGAGGAGATCGCCAAGCTGCGGGCGGCACGGCGCATCTGGGCGCGGCACCTGCGGGAGCGCTTCCGAGCCAGCAACCCCCGGTCGTGGATGATGCGGTTCCACTCGCAGACCGCCGGCGTCACCCTCACCGCGCAGCAGCCGATGAACAACGTCGTGCGGGTGGCCTACCAAGCCCTGGCGGCGGTGCTCGGCGGTACCCAGTCGCTGCATACCAACTCGCTCGACGAGACGCTCGCGCTCCCTACCGAAGAGGCGGTGCGGCTGGCGCTGCGCACCCAACAGATCATCGCCCACGAGTCCGGCGTGGCGGACGTGATCGACCCGCTGGGCGGCTCGTATTACCTCGAGTCGCTCACCGACCAGCTCGAGCGCGAAGCCGAAGCCCTGTTCGCGGAAATCCAGTCGGTGGGCGGCGTCGTGAAGGGGATCGAAAGCGGCTGGTTCCAGCGCCAGATCGCCAGCTCGGCGGCGGAGTTCCAGCGCGACGTCGAAGCGGGCCGCCGCGTGATCGTGGGCATGAACGATTACGTCAGCGAGGACGACCACCCGGTCGAGATCCTCAAGGTCTCCACCGACGCCGAGGCCCTCCAGCGGCGGCGCCTGACGCGGCTGCGCGCCGAGCGCGACGAGGCACTGGTGGGCGAGCGCCTCGAAGCGCTGCGGCAGGCGGCGCTCGAGGAGCACAACGTGATCGGACCGATGCTGGATTGCGCCCGCGCCTACTGCACCCTGTACGAGATCCGCCACGCCCTCGAGCGGGTGTACGGCGCCTACCACGAGCCGGTGTTCTTCTAGCCCATGACCGCCCTGCCCGTGTCCGCCAGCGAGAGCGCCGTGCGCGGGGCCGTCGAGCGCCTCTCGGGCCTCGAGCCCGGTCCGTTCCAGGTCGTCTCCTGCTACCTGAAGCTCGAGCCGCGCGACAAGGCGCGCGCCAAGTACCTCATCAAGATCAAGAACCGCATCAAGCAGATCGCCTCCGACCTCGGGCGCCGCGCGCTGGACCACGCGCAGCGGGAGCGCGTCGCGGCGGATCTGGACCGCCTGCGGCGCTACTTCGAGGAGCCGAGCCGCCTGCCGTCGGCCCGCGGGATCGCGCTGTTCCTGAGCGGTGCCCTCGACCTGTTCGAGGTGCTCCCGCTGCCCCAGGTGCACCGGTCGCGCCTGGCGGTCGCCCCCGTTCCCCTGGTGCGCGAGCTGGTCGCCCTCGAGGAAGAGTTCGGCACGATCCTCGTGGTCGCGTGCGACCGCACGAGCGCGCGCTTTTTCGCGGTGACGGCCTACGACGTCGCCGAGCTCCCCAGTCTCACGGCGCTGGCCACGCGCTCCGGGAAGTTCCACGGCGAACGGCAGGCCAAGAAGGGCAGCGTGCTCGCGGGCGGCTTCGGCGAGCACAATCATCATATGCGCATCCGCGAGGAGAAGCAGCGCCACTACGCGCAGGTGGCCGACCTGATCTTCCAGATCCACACCCAGCGCCCCCTCGCGGGGCTGGTCGCCGCGGGCATCGGGGTGGACGCGGCGGCGCTGCTGCCGCACCTGCACACCTACGTCCACGACCTCGTGCTCGGCGTCGTGCGCTTGAATCCCAAGCGCGTGGCCGCGGCCGAGGTGCGGGAGGCGGCCCTGGCGCTGCGCGAGGAGCGCGAGCGCGCCTGGGAGCGCGCGCACGCGGAGGCGGTGCGCGACGGTGTCGGCAGCGGCTGGGCCGTGAACGGCATCGAGCCGACGCTCAAGGCGCTCGAGCGCGGCCAGGTGCGCACGCTGGTCGCGGACGGCCGGGACGACGACCTGCGCATCGACGATGCCATCGAAGACGCACTCGCCCAGCGCGTCCAGGTGGACGTCATCTACGACGAGCGGGCGCGCCGTGTCGTGGACGGGCTCGCCGGCCTGCTGCGGTTCCGCCGCTGATGGCGAGCGCGCGGCGCCCGATCCGGGTACTGGTGGCCAAGCCCGGGTTGGACGGGCACGACCGCGGCGCCAAGGTCGTGGCCGCCGCGCTGCGCGACGCCGGGATGGAGGTCATTTACACCGGACTGCACCAGACGCCCGAAATGATCGTGCAGGCGGCCGTGCAGGAAGACGTGGACGTGGTGGGCCTGTCGATCCTCTCGGGCGCGCATCTCACCCTGTTTCCGCGCGTCAAGCAGCTGCTGCTCGAGGCCGGGCGCGACGACGTTCTGGTGACCGGCGGCGGAATCATTCCGCCGGAGGACATGGAGACGCTGCGCCAGCACGGGATTGGTCGATTGTTCGGACCCGGCACTACAACGTCCGAGCTCGTGAAATACATCGACGAGTGGGCGGCGCAACATGTCTCGGCCTGACCCACTCCGCATTCCGCATTCCGCACTCCGCATTCGCCCTTGACCCGCCTCAAGACGCTGACCGCGGAGTATCGCGAGCTCAAGGCGCGCCTCGAGCAGGGCGGCGGGCCGGACAAGGTGCGCCGCCAGCACGAGCAGGGGAAGCTCACCGCGCGCGAGCGGGTCGCGGCGCTGCTCGACCAGGGCGGCGATTGGTTCGAGGTCGGACTGCTCGTCGCGAGCGACCAGTACGAGGGTCAGGCGCCCGCCGCCGGCGTGGTCACAGGGCTGGGACGGATCTCGGGGCGGCCGGTGGTCGTCGTCGCAAACGACGCGACCGTGAAAGCGGGGTCGTGGTGGCCCGAGACCATCAGGAAGATCCTCCGCGCCCAGGAGATCGCCATGCGCCAGCGCGTGCCGATCGTCTACCTGGTCGATTCCGCGGGCGTGAACCTGCCCTACCAGGGCGGCGTGTTCCCCGGACAGTACGGCGCGGCGCGCATCTTCTATTACAACTCGATCATGCGCCATTACCTCCGCGTGCCGCAGATCGCCGCCGTGATGGGTCCGTGCATCGCGGGCGGCGCGTACCTGCCCGCGCTGTCGGACGTGATCTTCATGGTCGACGGGACATCGTTCATGGGACTGGGCGGACCCAATCTCGTGAAGGGCGCCACGGGACAGGTGGTGGACGCGGAATCGCTCGGCGGCGCCCGCACGCATACCAGTGTCAGCGCCGTGGCACACTACCGCACCCGCGACGACAAGCACTGCCTCGAGCGCATCCGCGAGTACGTGTCCCGGCTGCCCCGGCCGTCGCGCCCGCCGGCGCCCGGCGGCAAGCCGAAGCGCAGCCCCAAGGACCTGTACGACCTGCTCCCCTCCGACCACCGCATGAGTTACGACATGCGTGCCGTGATCGAATGTGTGCTGGACGGCGGGGCGTTGGACGAGTTCCAGGCCGAAGTGGCCCCGGAGATGATCTGTGGACACGGGGCCATCGCGGGACGCCCGGTGGCGCTCGTCGCCAACTCCCGCGGCGTCATCAAAGGCAAAGCGGGCGAGGCCCCGAAAATCGGCGGCATCATCTACACCGAGAGCGCCGAGAAGGTGGCCTACTTCATCGCGAACGCGGACCGCGAGCGGATCCCCCTGCTCTTCGTGCAGGACGTCTCGGGCTTCATGGTCGGGACGGAAGCCGAGCACTCGGGGATCATCCGCGCCGGCGCACGCTTCGTCGAAGCGATGGCGACCGCCACGGTGCCCAAGCTCGTCCTGACGGTCAATCACGCTTCGGGAGCGGGCTACTACGCCATGGCGGGGCAGGGCTTCGACCCCGATTTCATCGTTTCGTGGCCGACCGGCCGGATGGGCGTGATGGAGGGTGAGTCGGCCGTCCAAGCCGTCTTCGCGAACGGCGCGGCCAAGACGGAGAACGCCCCGGCGGTACAGGCGATGCGCGTCGACTACGAGCGGCAACTCGACGCCCGGTTCGCGGGTGCGCGGGGCTTCGTCGACGCCATCGTGCCCCCGGAAGAGACGCCCGACGTCCTCGGCTTCCTGCTCGAGGCGACCACGGAATTCCCCGGCCCACACCTCGGGGCCTTCGTCCTACCGAGCACTTCATGACCCGCCATCGCTGCAGCATCGCCCTGGCCGTTCTGGTCGCCGCCTGCGGCGGCACCGCGGCCCGCCCCACCACCACCGCCGTCCCGGCACACCCGCCCCCGGCCGCGACCGCCGCACCGCCGGCGGCGGCCGACGCCACCGCAGTGCCCGCGCGCGAGCCCGCCCTGCCCCCGGCGATCGCGTTCATGACCGGGCTCATGCCCCTCAAGGACACGGGCGTGGATCAGTTCCGCGTCCAGCATCCTACGTACGACGGGCGTGGAGTCCTGATCGCGATCCTCGACACCGGCGTCGACCCGGGCGTGGACGGCCTGATCACCACCAGCACCGGGGCGCCCAAGATCGTCGACCTGCGCGATTTCTCGGGCGAGGGTCGCGTCGCCCTCGCCCCCGTCACCCCCGCCGCCGACGGCACCGTCGCCGTCGGCGGGCACACGCTGGCGGGCGCACGGCGCATCGGGCGTCTCACCACCGCCACGACGTGGTACGCCGGGATGCTGCGGGAACTGCCCCTCGGCAAGGCGCCCGCCGGCGACTTGAACGGCAACGGAGCCAACACCGACGCGTTTCCCGTCATCGTGGTCAAGGCGAGCGACGGCTGGGTGGCGTTCCTCGACTCGAACTTGAACGGCTCGTTCGAAGACGAGATGCCGCTGCACGACTACCGTGACGGGCGTGAGACCATCGCCCTGGGGTCCAAGCCAATCACCCTCGCCGCCAATTTCAGCGAGGCCGACGGTGCCCCGCAGCTCGACCTGTTCTTCGACAACGGCGGGCACGGCACGCACGTGGCCGGCATCGCCGCGGGTCACAGCCTGTTCAACGTGTCCGGGTTCGACGGCGTCGCGCCGGGCGCGCAGCTCCTGGGCCTGAAGATCGCCAACGCCGCACGTGGCGGCATCTCGGTCACCGGGAGCATGCAGCGCGCCATGGCCTACGCGGCCCGCTACGCCGAGCAGCGCGGCATGCCGCTGGTGCTGAACCTGAGCTTCGGCGTGGGCAACGAGCGCGAGGGACACGCGGTCATAGACTCCCTCGTGAACGCGTTCCTCGTGGCCCATCCCGCCGTGGTGTTCACGATCAGCGCGGGCAACGACGGCCCCGGGCTCTCGACGCTCGGGTTCCCCGGCTCGGCGGACCTCGCGCTGTCGGTGGGCGCGTCGTACCCCGGGGCCTTCGCCCGTCCGGTGCAGCCGGGGACCGCACCGGCGCCCGACGTGATGGGGTGGTGGAGCTCGCGCGGCGGGGAGCTCGCGAAGCCGGACCTGGTGGCGCCGGGGGTGGCGTTCTCGTCGGTGCCGCGCTGGAACACGGGCGACGAGATCAAGGGTGGGACAAGCATGGCCGCGCCGCACGCCGCCGGCCTCGCGGCATGTCTTCTCTCCGCCATGGCGCAGGAAGGGCGCAAGGTGAGCGCGGCGGAGATCGCACAAGCGCTGCGCGCCACGGCGGTCCCGTTCCGGGGCGAGACCCCGATCGACGAGGGCGCCGGTCAGCCACGACTCGAGGCGGCATACCGCTGGCTGTTGGGCGGACATCAGGGCTCGACGTACATGGTGCGCGTGCCGGCCGGTGTCTCCGCGGCGTTCCACCGGCACGGTCTCGGCGACCCGGGTGACACCCTGCAATCGTTCCAGGTACGCCACGTGGCCGGGCTGCGGGCCGCGCAATTCCTGCTCAGGAGCAGCGTGCCGTGGCTCTCGGTGCCCGCCACCGTCGCTGCGGGGGCGCGGGAAACGGAGATCCCGGTCGTCTACCAGCGGTCGGCCTTTGCCGCGCCAGGCGTCTACGTCGGCACGGTGAGCGCCTGGAATCCGAGCGATACGCTCGCCGGCGCGCTCTTCACTTTGCCCAACACGGTCGTGGTGCCGTATGACCTCGTCGCGAAGCCGCTGTTCGACGAGCGGCGCGCCATCGGGCCGGCGCGCGTCCAGCGCTACTTCTTGAAGGCCCCCACGACGGGCGCGACGCTCTCCGCCGCCGTGACCCTGCCCGATTCCGCGGCGCAAACGGCGACCGCGTACCTGTTCGAGCCGAACGGCGCACCGTTCCGCGGTATCGGTCACGACTCCGTGGTCGCGCTCGGTGGTACGCTGCCCGGCACGGCCCGCTTTGTCGTGTCCGCGGAAGACCTCGTTCCCGGTGCATACGAGCTCGACGTGGTCGCGCCACCCCTGTCGGGCGTCACGGTGACCGTACGCGCCGCCCTGGCGCCCTGGGCGATCGGCGCGGCGGCGCCGGGCATCGAAGCCTCCACGACGGGCCCCGAAACGGCCGTGGGACACGCGACGACAACGCTCATCGGCGCCGAGCGGTCCGTCGCCGTCGCCGGCCGCGGCGCACCAGCCGAGAGCGTGACGGTGCGGGTCCCCGACTGGGCGGGTCAGGCGACCGTGGACGTCGAGATGGCGCGCGAGCAGTGGGAAGACTTCACGGATTTCGGCGTCACCGATTTCGACTCGAGCGGGCAACAGGTCGGGCAGGGCGCGCTCAACTATGCCTTCGGGCGACACGCCGTCGATCCGCGGGCGCTGGCCGCCCTCAAGGGCCACCCGCTCACCGTGGAGCTGTTCCCCGCGTTCGCGCGTTACAACGGTGCTCATCCCTGGCACGCGACGGTGCGGGTACGGTTCCTGCTCGCCCTACCGCGGTCCCCGGGTGGCGGCACGGACGTGCGCGTGGTCCCGGGTGGACGCGCGGTCCTCCCCCTCGCGCGGCCGCCGGAGCTCACCCTTCCCGACGGATTCGCGCCGCTCATCGAGGTGCGCATCCACGCATCCGACGGCATCGGCGTGGACGCGGTGCGGCGGCTCCCGCCGCCATGACGCCGGCGCGGGGCCCGCGCGCCGTGCGCATCGCCGCCGGCCAGGGGTTTTGGGGCGATTGGCTCGAGGCGCCATACCGCCAGGTGACCGGCGGGCCGGTCGATTACCTGATGATGGACTACCTGGCCGAAGTGACCATGTCCATCCTGCAGAAGCAGAAATCGCGGGATCCGTCGCTCGGGTACGCCAAGGACTTTGTGTCGTCGATGGAGCGCATCCTGCCGATCGTCGCCGAGCGGGGCATCAAGGTCACGGCCAACGCCGGTGGCGTGAACCCGCGGGCCTGCGCGCAGGCCGTCGCCGATGTCGCGCGCCGGCTCAAGCTCGGAGGCAAGCTGCGCATCGGCGTCGTGACCGGAGACGACCTGCTGGGCCGGCTGGACGGGCTCTTGGCCCGCGGGCACGAGCTCAGAAACCTCGACACGGGCCGGCCGCTCTCCGACGTCCGCGATCGGGTGCTCGCGGCGAACGCCTACCTCGGTGCCCGGCCCATCGTGGAGGCGCTGCGTCAGGGCGCGGACGTCGTGATCACGGGCCGAGTCACCGATACCGGCCTCACACTCGCGCCCATGATCCACGCCTTCGACTGGCCGCCCGACGCCTGGGACCTGCTCGCCGCCGGCACCGTCGCGGGCCACACGATCGAGTGTGGCGCGCAATGCAGTGGGGGCAACTGTCTCGTAGACTGGGAGCGGATCCCCGATCTCGCCAACGTGGGCTACCCGATCGTCGAAGCCCGCGCCGATGGCACGTTCGAGATCTCGAAGCATCCCGGCACCGGCGGGCGCATCAGCGTCGCCGGCGTGACCGAGCAGCTCGTGTACGAGATGGGCGACCCCGCGGCGTACATCACGCCGGACTGCATCGCGGACTTCACCACCATCCGACTCGAGCAAGCGGGGAAGGACAGGGTTCGGGTGTCGGGAGTCAGGGGCAAGTCCGCGACCGACAAGCTCAAGGTGTCGGTGGCGTATTTCTACGGCTACAAGGCCGTTGGAACCCTGGTGTATTCCTGGCCTGACGCCTACGCGAAGGCACGGGCCGCGGACCGCGTGCTGCGCCGACGCCTCGAGAGCCTGCGACTCCGGTTCGAGGCGATCCACACCGAGCTCGTGGGAGCCGACGCGACGCACGGCCGTCTGGCGCTCGAGGACCTGGCGGTGGAGGGCCTCCCTGAAGTACAGCTGCGCGTCGGAGTGCGCTCGCCCGACAGGGCCGCCGTGGAGCGTTTCACCCGTGAGATCGCTCCACTGATCCTGAACGGTCCTCCCAGCGTCACGGGATTCGCCGGGGGGCGCCCCAAGCCGGAAGAGATCGTGGCCTACTGGCCCGCGCTGCTCGACAAGACCATGGTGGAGCCGTGCGTGGAGATCGTCGAAGCATGACACGGCGGTCGAGCAAGCGCCGCGTGCGGCTGGTGGAGCTCGCGCATGCGCGGTCCGGGGACAAGGGTGACACGGCGAACATCGGCCTGATCGCCCGCAAGCCGGAGTACTACCCTTTGCTCGTGAACCAGGTGACCGTGGCGCGCGTCGCGCGCCACTTCAAGGACATGATCACGGGCCATGTCGAGCGGTTCGAGCTGCCCAATTTGCATGCGCTGAATTTCTTGCTCCACGGCGCTTTGGACGGCGGCGGGACCATCTCGCTCAAGACCGACGCTCAGGGCAAGGTGTTCTCGACCGCGCTGCTGCGTCTCGTGGTGGAGCTGCCCCGGTGATGGATCGCGTGCTCGCGACGGTCGACTCGGGGATCCTCACGGCCACAATCAACCGGCCGGACAAGAAGAACGCCATCGATGCGCCCATGATCGACGCGCTGCTGGCCGTGCTCGAACGCGCCGACTTGGACGCCGCCGTGCGCGTGGTGGCTCTGCGTGGTGCCGGCGGTGATTTCTGCGCTGGAATGGACCTCCACGAGCTGCTCGCCTCCGCGGACAAGAGCGTGGATGAGAACCGACGGGCCGCGCTCCGGTTCGCCGAAATCTTCCTGAGCATGCGACGTCTCCCCAAGCCGGTCGTCGCCCTGGTCCGCGGGCGGGCCCTCGCCGGGGGTTGCGGGCTCGCCACGGCGTGCGACCTCGTCCTCGCGGCGGAATCCGCCCGGTTCGGGTATCCGGAGGTGCAGCGTGGGTTCGTGCCCGCGATCGTGATGACCCTGCTGAAGCGCACGGTCGGGGAGAAAATCGCATTCGACCTCGCGGCGACGGGGCGCATCCTCGGCGCCCCCGAGGCGGCCGGACTGGGACTGGTGTCGCGCGTATACGAGGACTCGGATTTCGACGATCAGGTGGGTGAGGTGCTGCGCGCCCTCGCCGCCGCGAGCCCGTCCGCGCTGGCGCTCACCAAGCAGCAATTCTACCAGCTCGACGGGATGCGGTTCGAAGAGGCCGTCCGCCTGGGCGCGGATGTGAACGCCGTGAGTCGGACGACGCCCGACTTCCGGGCCGCGTTGCAGGCCTTCCTCAAGAAGTGATGTCTAGTCCGGCAGTTCGCGCCGGAGCAGCAGCGTCCACTGCACGAGCGCCTCGAGCATCCGCCGGATCCCCTCGCGGGTGGGATCGTGGATCAGGTTGCCGTTCTGGTCGAACTTCTCCTGCGCGTCGCCAATCATCACCTCGGGCCGGGCGAGCGCGGGCATGTTGAGAAACACCAGCATCTGCCGGAGGTGGTGCTGAGCCCGGGCCGTCGCGATCGGGCCACCCGACGCACCCATGATCGCCGCGGGCTTTCCGTCCCAGGCGCTGTCCCCGGAGGGACGCGACGCCCAGTCGATCGCGTTCTTGAGCACGCCCGGAACCGAATAGTTGTATTCGGGTGTGACGAACAGCACGGCGTCCGCTCCGCGGACGCGACGTTTGAAGTCGGCGACCGTGCCCGGGGGCTCGGCCTCGAGATCCTGATTGTACAGCGGCAGTTGGCCGATCTCGGCGACCTCGAGCCTCGCGCGCGAAGGCACGAGCTGCTGCGCCACTCGCAGCGCGGAGCGGTTGTACGAGCCCTGTCGCAAGCTGCCCGGGATGCCGAGAATGGTGACGGGGGTATGCGTAGTCACGTGGACCTCGGTGTAGTTTCCTTGTACGAACATCATGCCTGAATCGCCGGTTCCTCCGGTCGGCGCGCTGCGCGCGCCGGGAGCGATCCTCGTCGTGTCCTGTTACGAGCTCGGTCACCAGCCGCTCGGTCTCGGGTGGCCGATGGCGTTTCTCGAGCGTGCGGGATACGCTCCGCAGGCCCTCGACCTCGCGCTCGAAGCCCTGGACGACGCGGTGGTGCGCCGGGCGCGCCTCGCCGCCATCATGGCCCCGATGCACACGGCCCTGCGCCTCGGCGTACCCGCAGCCCAGCGCCTCCGGCGCCTCAACCCGAGCTGCCGGATCGTGTTTTGCGGCTTGTACGCACTGCTGTGCGCCGAGTTCCTGCTCGATGGCGTCGCGGATGACGTGATGGGTGGGGAATTCGAAGGCGAGCTTGTGGCGCTGGCGCAGCGTCTCGAGGCCGGTGAAGCGCCCAGGCGCCGCATTGCGACGCTCGAGCGGCTCGCGTTCCCGCTGCCGAGCCGCGAGTCGCTTCCGCCGCTGGCGCGATACGTGCGGCTCGCGCGCGACGGCCGGCTCGTGCCGGCCGGATACGTCGAGGCGAGTCGCGGTTGTCTGCATACGTGTCTCCATTGCCCCATCCCGCCGGTCTACGACGGGCGCTTCTTCGCGGTGCCGCGCCCCGTGGTGCTGGAGGACATCCGTCGCCTGGTCGCCGCCGGGGCGGGGCACATCACGTTCGGCGATCCCGACTTCCTGAACGGCCCGGGACACGCCCTCAAGCTGGTACGGGACCTGCACGTCGAGTTCCCCCGCGTGAGCTACGACTTCACCGCCAAGATCGAGCACGTGCTGCGACACCGGGAGCTGTTCCCCGAGTTCGCCGCCACCGGGTGCGCCTTCGTGGTGTCGGCGGTGGAGGCGCTTTCGGATGTCGTGCTCGCCAATCTCGAAAAGGGGCACACCAAGGCCGATGTGCCCGGGGCGATCGACGTGCTGCGCCGCGCCGGCATTGCCCCCCGGCCGACCTTCGTGCCGTTCACTCCGTGGAGCACGCTGGACGATTACATCGAGCTGTTGGATTTCCTCGAGGCGCAGGACCTCGTGGATCACGTCGACCCGGTTCAGCTCACCATCCGGCTGCTCGTGCCCCCGGGCTCGCTGTTGCTCACCCGGCCCGCACTGCGTCTCGCGCTCGGCCGGCTCGACGCGCCCGGCCTCAGCTATCGCTGGACCCATCCGGACCCGCGGATGGACGAGCTGCAGCGCGACGCCAGCGCCCTCGTGGCCGACGCAGCGCGTGCCGAAGAAGATCCCGGGGTCACGTTCTACCGTATCCGCGACCTCGCCGCCCGGCGTGCCGGCCGCCCGGCCCCCCGGGCGCCGTTCCGGCGGCCGCCGCCCGAGCGACCCATCGCGCCACGCCTCACCGAGCCGTGGTTTTGCTGAGCGGAGCCGACCGAGAGCCAGTTGGGCTCTGTGGAGCGCGCGGCGGGCGGATGGCGTTGACCCTGTCAGCTTCCTGACAGGTTCGACAAGTAGGTTTCCCCGCACGCCACCATGGCTCTTCGAGCGTCTCTTCCGCTGTGCGTCGCCTTGTGCGGCGCGGCTGGAGCGCCTCCGCTCCTCGCGCAACGAGCGGTCACGCGCGCCGAAGCCGTGGAGGCCGCCCTGGCGCGCGGCGCCCGCGCCGCGTTCGGCCGTGCCGACGTCGCGGCGGCGGCGGGAGCGCTGCACGGGGCGCGGCTCTATCCCAATCCGTCGCTGGGAGCGACCTACACCAAGGATCTCCCCCACTACCACGTGATCGCCGATCTGCCGCTCGACCTGCCATGGATCCGCGCGGCTCGCATCGGTACCGCGGCCTCGGCGCGGGACGCCGTGCGCTACGGCGTCGCGTTCGAGCGCGCCGCCATTCGGTTCGACATGGACACCGCCTATACCCGGGCGCTCGCGGCGGCCGCGCGGGCCCGGCTGTCGCGCCGCAACGCGCTCGCCGCCGACAGCCTGCGCAGGATGGCGCAGCTGCGGCGTGAGGTGGGAGATGTGAGCGAGCTCGACGTGCACCTGGCCGCGGTGAACGCGGGACAGATCGAGAACGCGGCGGCGGACGATTCCGTTGCGGCCGTCGAGGCCCTCCTCTCCGTGCAGCTCGCGATGGGTCTCCCCGGTGACGACGTGTCGATCACCCCCGCCGACTCTCTCGCCCCACCCCCGCCGCCCGCGTCTCCCGACAGCGGGCCCGCCGCTCGAGCCCTGTCGCTCCCCGTCGCGGCCGCGGCGGCGAATCTGCGCTCCGCGGAACGCGCACTCGCCCTGGCGCATCGCAGCGTGCTGGCGGCGCCCAGCCTGCAGGTGGGCGTCGAACGTGGCGATCCGACCGGGCCGGGAGGGAACCTGCCGACCGTCGGGCTGTCGCTGCCGCTGCCACTCTTCAACTGGAACGGGGGCGAGGTGGCGCAGGCGGCGGCGGCGCGCGACCGGGCACAAGCAAACTTGGATCTCGTCCGGCGCGAGGCGGAGGCCGACCTGGCGCGGGCGCGGCGCGCGCTGGCGCTGGCGCTGGCCCGGCTCGAGCGCGACCGCCTGTTGCTCGCCAGCGCCGACCGCGTGGCGGCGATGTCGCTGCAGGCGTACGCCGAAGGCGCGATCGCCCTCGCCAACGTGCTCGAGGCGCAACGCAACGCCCGCGAGGCGCTCGCCCGCTACATCGACGACGTCGCCGCCGCCAACAACGCCGCGGCAGCGGTGCGCCTGTTCACCGCATCCGAGCCGTCGTGACGCGCGCTCTCGCTCTGCTCGTCACCACCGTAGCGGCGCTCGCGGGGTGTCGCGGCGAGCGCCAGGGGAGCGCGGCGGCCGAGCCGCCCGCCGACGCGGGCGCCGCCCGGGTCGGGACGGCGCGCGTCGCGACGCAAGGGTTCGCGCAGGTCGTGACCGCGATCGGGACCGTGACCCCGCGGCCCGGTCACTTCGCGGAGTTGGGGGCGCCCGCGCCCACCCGCGTGGCGCGCATCCGCGTCGCCGTCGGGGACCGCGTGGCCCAAGGCGACACGCTGCTCGAGTTCGAGCGCGAGCCCTTCGACGCGGCGGCCCAGAGCGCGGCGACGACGCTCGAGAATGCCCAGCGCGCCTACGCCCGTGCGGTGCGCCTCGTACAGGCCGGCATCCTGCCGCAGAAGGACTCGGACCAGGCGGCCGCCGATCTCGCGCAGGCCCAGGTGGCCGCCGTGACGGCCCGGCGCGCCCAGCAGCTCGCCACGCTGCGGACTCCGATCGCCGGGGTCGTCACCCGCATGAGCGCTGTGCTCGGCGCCTCCGCCGATCAGAGCCAGCCGCTGGTCGAGGTGGCCGACCCCACGGCGCTGGACATTCTGTTCGGCGTGTCTCCCGCCGACGCGGCCCAGATCCACGACGGCGACACCGTGGCCGTGGTGGGGGGCGGAGGGGACGCACCGCTCGGGCAGGGGCGCGTGACGGGCGTCGCCGTCGCGCTCGATTCCGCGTCCCGCGCGGTGACGGTCCGCGCCCAGCTGCGCCGCCCCAGCCGTCCGCTTCGAATCGGCGAGTCGGTCGTCGGCCGGATCGTGACGGCCGTGCACGCGCAGGCCGTCACGGTGCCGCTCGCCGCCCTGGTCCCGAACGGGGACGGGTTTCAGGTCTTCGTGGTGGACTCGGGCGGCGTGGCCCACGCGCGCGCAGTGCGGGTCGGCGCCCGGAGCGACTCCGTGGCGGAGATCGCGTCGGGCCTCGCGCCCGGCGAGACCGTCGTGACCGCCGGGGCCTACGGCATCCAGGACGGCGCCAAGATCTCGCGGACCGTGCGGACGCCCGAGTGACGCTGTTCGACGTCGTCAGTCGCCAGCGGCGGCTGGTGCTGTTGCTGGTGGGGCTCGTGAGCATCGCCGGGATCTGGGCCGGCTTCGAGCTGCCGTCCGCCATCTATCCCGAGCTGAACTTCTCACGCATCAAGATCGTCGCCCAAGGGTCGAGCCTGGGGGCCCGCCAGGTCGTGTTCAGCGTGACGCGCCCGCTGGAAGAAGCGGTCAGCGTCGTGCCGGGCGTGACGCGCGTCCAGTCGCATTCCATCAGAGGTGCGAGCGAGCTGTCGATCAACTTCTCGCCCACCACGGACATGGCGTACGCGCTCCAGTTGGTGCGCGCACGCGTGAACCAGATTCAGGGCTCGCTCCCTCCCGACCTGGACATCGAGATCGAGCGGCTCACGCCCTCGCTCTTTCCCATCCTCTCGTACAACCTCCAGGGCGGCGACCCCGCCACGTTGTACGACATCGCGCGCTACGACATCAAGCCGCTGCTCTCCCGCGTCCCGGGAGTGGGCCGCGTGGAGGTGCAGGGGTCCGACGTGCGGGAGATCGAAGTCATGGTGGATCCCGCGCGGCTCGCCGCCGCCGGGATGTCGTATGCGGATCTGGCCGACGCCATCCGGCGGGCGGTGACCGTGCAGGCCGTGGGGCGGGTCGCCCAGAACTACCGCCAGTACCTCATCGTGACCGATCAGGAAGCCCACAGCGTCGACGACGTCGGCGCCGTCGTGCTGGGGAGCGGGCTGCACGTGCGTGACGTGGCGAGCGTGCAGGTGGGCACGGAGGATCACGTCCGGATCGTGGCGGGCGACGGCAAGCCCGCCGCGCTCATCAACGTCGCCCGCCAAATCGGTGGCAACACGGTGGCGATCGCGGACAGCGTGGCCGGGGTCATGGCGGGCCTGGCCCGGAGCCTGCCGCCGGGCGTCCACCTCAAGCCGGTGTACGACCAGGCGGCGCTGGTGCGCGACGCCGTCCGCTCCGTGCGCGACGCGATGCTGGTCGGGGCCGCGCTCGCGGTGGTCGTCCTGCTCGTGTTTCTGCGGCACGGCCGCATCACGGCCGTCAGCGCGACGTCGATCCCGGTCACGCTCGCGGTGACCAGCTTCGTCATGAGCGTGATCGGCCAGACGTTCAACCTGATGACCCTGGGCGCGATGGCGATCGCGATCGGGTTGGTGATCGACGACGCGGTCGTCATCACGGAAAACATCGCGCGGCACCTCCTGCTCGGGGGCGGGCGAGTCCAGGCGATCCGCGCCGCGGTCCAGGAACTGATCTGGCCGGTGACCACCTCGACCATCACCACGGTGGTCGTTTTCCTCCCCCTCGGTCTGCTCCAGGGCGTGGTGGGGCAGTTCTTCGCCGCGCTCGCTACGACCCTCACCGTCGCCGTCCTGGTGTCGCTCGCGCTCGCCCTCACGCTCATTCCCCTGCTCGCCGAGCAGTTCGTCACGGCGCACGAGGTGGACGCGAGCCTCACCGGCATCCTCGCCCGCGTGCAGCGCGCGCTCGAGGAGCTCGGGCCGCGCTACGAGCGTTCGCTGGCGGGGGCCCTGGATCATCCCCGGCGGCTCGCCGCCGCGCTGCTCGTCCTCGTCGTCGCCGGTCTCGGATTATCGCGCCTCGTCGGCACCGGGTTCCTGCCGGAAATCGACGAGGGGGCGTTCGTGCTCGACTACTTCACGCCCGGCGGCACCGCGCTGGCGGAAACGGACCGCGAGGTCGGCATCGCGGAAAGCATCCTCGCCGCCACGCCGGAAATCACGGGGACCTCACGACGGACCGGCGCCGAGCTGGGCTTTTTCGCGACGGCGCAGAACTCCGGCGACATCGTGGCGCGGCTCACGCCCCGCAACCGCCGCTCGCGCGATGTCTTCGCCGTCATGGATCACGTCCGGGACGAGGCCGCGACCGCCGTCCCGCGCCTGCACATCGAGTTCATGCAGATCCTGGCGGACGTCATCAACGACCTCGCCGGCGCGGCGCGCCCGGTCGAGGTGAAGCTGTTCGGTGAGTCGCTCGACACCCTCGAAGCGTACGCGCGGCGGCTGGCACGGGACCTGGAGCAGGTCGGCGGCCTCGAGGACCTGTACAACGGCGTGAGTGAGCCGTCGGCGGAGCTGCTGCTGCGGGTGAACGAGGCGGAGGCCGGCCGGATCGGCATGACGCCGGTGGACGTGGGGAGCGCGGTGAGCGCCGCCCTGCTCGGCATGCCCGCCGGCGAGATCCGTACCGGGGATCGACCCGTCGCCGTGCGCGTGCGGGCGCCCGACTCGGTGCGCTTCGATCCGTTGCGGCTGCGCGCCCTCCCGCTGCTGGGCGGTCCGGCGCGCCGGGTGACCCCGCTCGGCAGCCTGGCCACCTTCGAGCCGACCGAGTCGCGGCTGAGCCTCGAGCGCGAAAATCAACAGCAGATGATCGTGATCACGGCGGACGTGAGCGGCCGATCGCTGGGCGGAGTCATGACGGACGTGCGGCGCGTTCTGGCGGCCCATCCCGCGCCGCCGGGCGTGCGGGTGGCGCTCGGGGGCCAGTACGCCGGCCAGCAGGAGGCATTCCGGGCCTTGCTGCTCGTGCTCGCGCTCGCCGCCGTCAGCGTCTGCGCGGTGATGGTGGTGCAGTTCGAGTCCTTCGTGGAGCCCCTTGTCGTATTGCTCGTCGCGCCGGTCTCGTTCGTCGGCGCCCTCGCGCTGCTGTTCCTCACGGGCACCCCGCTCAACGTCTCCTCGTTCATGGGCCTGATCCTGCTCGTCGGGCTGATCGTCAAGAACGGCATCATCCTGTTGGACTTCACCCGGCTGCGGATGCGGGCGGAAGGCACGGCGCTCGAGGCCGCGATCCGTGAAGCCGCCCGGGTCCGGCTCCGCCCCATCCTGATGACGACGCTGTGCACCCTGTTCGGCCTGCTGCCGCTCGCGCTCGGGATCGGCGCCGGGAGCGAGATGCAGCGCCCGCTCGCGCTCGCCGTGATCGGCGGGTTGGCGCTGTCGACGCCGATCACGCTGTTCGCGGTCCCGATCCTGCTCGTCGCCATTCGGGGCCGGACCTTCACGCTGCCGCCAGGGGGAAGCTGATCGCGACGCGGGTGCCGTGCCCCGGCTCGGAGGCGATCGCGATGTCCGCACCGTGCACGTCGGCGATCCACCGGGCGATGGCGAGACCGAGCCCGGCCCCCTCCGCCTCGTGGCGCGCCCGCTCACCCCGGTAAAACCGCTCGAACACATGGGGCAGCTGCTCGGCCGGGATGCCGAGCCCCGTGTCGGTGACGACGACCGCCGCGCGCCCGTTCTGGGCGGACACGTCGAGCCGCACACGACCGCCCGCCGGCGTGAACTTGAGCGCGTTGTCGAGCACGATGAGCAGCAGCTGGCGCACCAGCGCCGCATCGCCGGTGATCCTCGCCTCCTCGAACGCCCCGACCTCCACGAACACCCGTCGCTGGCCGGCGCGGGCGCGCGCGGCATCGACGGCGCCGGCGACGGCGTCGTCGAGATACAGCGTCTCCCGCACGACCGGCCACTCGCCGGCGTCGGCACGCGCCAGCGTGAGCAGCTCCCCCGTGATCTCGCCGAGGCGCGCGGCCTCGCGCTCGATCGCCTGAAACGCGGCGGCGTCGCCGGACGGCTCCCGCTCCTGGCTGGCCGCGACCTCGGCGCGGGTCCGCAGCAGGGTGATCGGCGTGCGCAGCTCGTGCGCCGCGTCGGCCATGAAGCGGCGCATCTGCTCCATCGAGCGTTGCACCGGCGCGGTGGACTTCCGTACCAACAGCGAGCCGCCGCCCGCCACCAGCAGCATCGCGGCAAGCGCCGCGGCGGCGAAGGCTTCGATCAGCGACGCGTACTCGTCCTCGAGCTCCAGCCGGTCCGCCACGACCGCCGCCACATACGGCGTGCCGGTGGTGCCGCTGAAGCGCTCGACATACACCCGCAGCTCGTGACCGTCCGGGGCATCGACGTCGCGGTAGCCGTGCTTCGCCTGGCCCGCGTGGCGGAACGCGTCCCGGATCCAATCGGGGACCACCGCGGGCTTGATTGGATGGAAGTCGTCGTCGAGCAGATAGAGCGACCGGTCGGGGATGTGGAGCTCGTCGACCGCGTCGACCACGGCGCCACGCGCCCCGGCGCGCTCGCTCTCCCGAATCCGGGCCGCCTGCTCGAGCGCCGCGGCCGCGGCGCGCACCGATGCGTCCAGGTGCCGCGACATCTGGCGGCGGACCGTCAGGAACAGTCCGCTCCCCAACAACACGAGCACGAGCACCAGCACGCCGGCGTACCATGCCGTCAACTGGAGCCGGAGACGGGCGAGCGGGTCCATCAGCGATCGCTCACGGGCCGAACCGGTACCCCGCGCCCCGCAGCGTCGTGATCAGCTTGGGCTCGAACCCGTCGTCGAGCTTGCGGCGCAGGCGCCGCACCAGCACCTCGAGCACGTTGGTGAAGGGGTCGTGATTGTCGTCCCACACGTGCGCCGTGATGGTGGCGCGATCGAGCACCTGTCCCGGATGGGTGACGAACAGCTCCAGCAGGGCGAATTCCTTCGCGCTCAAGGTGAGCGGGCTGCCGCCGCGGCTGACCCGCCGCGCGGCGAGATCGACCTCCAGGTCCGCGATGTGGTGCACGGCGGGCGTGAGCGCGGGACGCCGTCGTGCTAACGCCTTGAGCCGCGCCACGAGCTCGCGGAACGCGAACGGCTTGGTGAGGTAGTCGTCCGCCCCGACCTCGAGCCCCCGCACCCGGTCGTCCACGGCATCGAGCGCCGTCAGCATGAGCACCGGCGTGGTCACGCCCTGGCGCCGCAGCTCGCCGCACAGCTCGAACCCGGTGCCGCCGGGCAGGCGAACGTCGAGAATGATGACGTCGTACGTGGCCTGCCCGGCGCCCTCCCGCCCCTCGGCGAACGTCGTGGCCAACGTCGGGTCGATGCGCTGCGCGCGCAGCCCGTCGCGCAGCAGCGCGGCGAGCTCGGGGTCGTCCTCGACGATCAGCACCCGCATGGCAGAAGGATTGCGCCTGCCGGTATGCGCGCGCCAGAGGGACTACGTAGGCTCGCAAACCGACGCTACGGCAGGAGGTCCACTAGCGGTGCGCTGTACCGGCCTGCATGTTCTTGGCACGTATCGGCGTTGTCACCTCGCCAGTATTCCTGCCTTCAACCGCTCAGCCCTTGAGGACTGCGGCGTGAGGGATCAGCCCCTCAGCTGCGTTGAGGGACAACGGTAAGGAGGCAGGAATGTTTTCACCTCGCAGATCCTGCAGCGCTTCCATGATAGTTCTGTTCGCCGTGGCGTTTCAGGTTACTCTCGAAGCGCAGCAACGGCGCTGGGAAGAGCTGGTTTCTCAGGCCGAATCACTCTACGAGCAAGGCAAGTACCCGGAGGGCGTCACCGTAGCGCAACAGTCACTCCGCGTGGCGGAAGCGCGTTTCGGCTCTGAGCACGTCAACGTCGCCACGAGCCTGAACAATCTCGCAGAGCTGTATCGCGCTCAGGGCCGGTACGCGGAGGCCGAGCCCCTGTACAAACGCGCGCTGAGAATTGATGAGAACGTTCTGGGGCCGAGCCACCCCGAGGTGGCGACAAGCCTGAACAACCTGGCGCTGTTGTACTACGGTCAGGGTCGGTACGCGCAGGCCGAGCCCCTCTTTGAACGCTCGCTGGGGATTCGCGAGAAGGCCCTGGGGCCGGACCACGCAGATGTGGCGAACAGTCTGAACAACCTGGCTGGGCTGTACGATGCCCAGGCCCAATACACGGAGGCAGAGCCGCTCTACAAGCGGGCGCTGGCGATTCGGGAGAAGGTCCTGGGTCCGGACCACCCCGCCGTGGCCACAAGCCTAAACAACCTCGCGGAGCTGTACGACAACCAGGGCCGATACGCCGAGGCAGAGCCCCTCTACAAGCGCGCGCTGGGGATTCGGGAGAAGGCTCTGGGGCCGGACCACCCTGACGTGGCGACCAGCCTGACCAACTTGGCGGAACTCTACCGTGCCCAGAGCAGGTACACCGAAGCCGAGCCCCTGTACAAGCGCGCGTTGGGGATTGATGAGAAAGCATTGGGGCCGGGCCATCCCGACGTAGCGATAGACCTCAACGACCTGGCGACGCTGTACGGCGCCCAGGGCCGGTACGCGGAGGCAGAGCCGCTCTACAAGCGTGCGCTGGAGATTCGAGAGCAGGCTCTGGGTCAGGACCACCCGGCTGTGGCCACAGCCCTGAACAACCTCGCGGAGCTGTACCGCGCCCAGCGCCGGTACGCCGAGGCCGAGCCCCTCTACAAGCGCTCGCTGGCGATTCTGGAGAAGAGCCTAGGGCCAGACCACCCCTTCGTGGCCCAACTGCTTCAGAATTACAGTGTCTTGCTGCGCCAGACCAACCGCAAGATCGAAGCCGAGGCATTGTCGATGCGCGCCAAAGCGATTAGCGCCAAGCAAGCGCAACGCTCGGCCCGGTGAACGCTGGCCGGACTGCGAGCAGGGACGGGGGTTCCGATTGGAAAGGTTGGCCCGAACGCTGGACCGCGATATTATTGATCTATGGCGAACCTCAACGTCCCCCTCTACGACCCCCGTCTCGTGCAGCCGATGCGCGAAGAGCTCACGCGGATCGGGTTTCAGGAGCTGCGCACGCCCGGCGAAGTGGACGCGGCACTCGCGACGGGGAAGGAGACCACCCTCGTCATCGTGAACTCGGTGTGCGGCTGCGCCGCCCGGAACGCACGCCCCGCCGCGACGCTGGCCATCCGGCACGCGAACCATCCCCAGCGGCTCTTGACCGTCTTCGCCGGGCAGGACGCCGACGCCACCGCGCGAGCGCGGAGCTATTTCACGGGCTATCCTCCGTCGTCGCCGCAGATGGCGCTGTTCAAGGATGGCAAGCTCGTCTTCATGCTCGAGCGGAAGAACATCGAGGGACGGCCGGCGCCGGACATCGCCGCGGATCTGACGGCGGCGTTCGACCGGTACTGCAGGTAGGGGAGGGCGGGGGAAGGCGGGGGAGGGCGGTGGAGGATCGCCCCAACCTCCACCGCCCTTCACCGCCCTCGACCGCCCTCCCCCGTCCTTCTTTAGAGCACTCTCTCCCGCCGCACCCGCACATCCACAACCTTGTCCACCCAGGACCAGAGCGAATCCTGCCGCTCCATGGGCGCGCCGTCGACCATGTGGCGGCGCCACCCCTTCATCACTTCCGAGTCCTGCGTCCACAGGCGCACGCGTTTACGCGGCACCTTGTTCTCCCACAACTGGGCGATGGGCGGGTCGGCGTACAGCAGCCGCACGGTCACGCTGCGTGACAGATACTCGAGCGGGCTCATGTCCACCCGTTTGTACTTGTCCTCCATGGACAGCCGGCCTGCCCCCGGATAGTCCGGCTCGCCGTCGGAGAACAGCACGACGTTGAGCGGTGCCAGCACCAGGTTGTTGC
>Ga0209805_1000092_pt1 | contig 47210 bp, 41 predicted proteins | sample GraSoiAngelo_148_FD_185905 | JGI IMG/M metagenome (GOLD analysis project Ga0209805, IMG submission 185905) | Grasslands soil microbial communities from the Angelo Coastal Reserve, California, USA - 14_1009_09_20cm (SPAdes) (version 2) | ecosystem: Environmental > Terrestrial > Soil > Grasslands ...
CCACGGCACGGCGCGCCGGCTCGGGCGTCGTGAGATCGCCCGCCGCAGCCTGGACCACGAACCCCTGGGCCGCGAACTCCTGCGCACGCCCGGCGAGCCCGGCCGCGTTCACGTCGGCGATGACGAGCTGCGCGCCGGCCCGGCCAAACCCGACGGCGACGGCGTGACCGATCTGGCCCACCCGGCCGACACCCGTGACGAGCGCCACCTTGCCGCGAAAGTCAGGGGGCACTGGCGACGATCTCGTCGACCGGCGGTGCGCCGCGCTGCGCGAACGCGATCGTCCCGTCCTTGCTCACGACGTAGACGGTGCGCTGGATCCCCTTGCCGTCGTCCTTGAGCGCGTGGTAGGCGCGCGCGATGGCGCGGTCCGGGTCGGAGAGCAGCGGAAAATTGAATCCCAGCTTGCGGACGTAGCCGGCATGGCTCTCCACGCCGGCGGGGTTCACACCGAAGGGCTGGATGCCGGCTGCCTGGAACGTGGCCATCTCGTCGCGCACGGCGGAGAGTTGGCGGTTTCAGCCGGGCGTGTTGTTTCCCGGGTAGAACACCAAGGCGACGTGCGTGACCTTGAGAACGTCCGTCAGACGATAGGTCTCGCCGTCCGAGGCCGGGGCGGTGAACGCGGGTGCGTTGCTGCCGATTGCCAACAGCTCGCTCATGAGTCGTCCTTACGGTTCTGCGCGATGGTTTCGCGAGACGCCGTGGCTCGACGCTGTTCGAGTTTTTCGAGCCATTCGAGCGGAACGTCCATATCGCCCAACCCGGCGTGTGAATCGCCGAGCTCGATGTCCCCGTGCCAGTCCGAGCCGCCGCTGATGACCAGCCCCAGGCGCTCGGCGAGCGCAGCGAGCCGCCGCTCGGTCGCCTCCGAATGACTGGGATGTCTCACCTCGAGCCCGTCGAGACCATCCGCCTGAAACTGCCGAATCTGGCCTTCGCTGCCGCGGTCGCCCAGATGCGCCGCGACGGCGACTCCGCCCACCGCGTGGACGAGGTCGGTGACCTGGCGCAGCGTCGGCAGGGGCTTCTCCACGTACGCCGGCCGCCCGCGGCCCAGGTAGCGTCCGAACGCGTCGTTGATGTCGGTGCTGACGCCGCGCTCGACCAGCACCCGGGCCACATGCGGGCGGCCGAGCGCCCCGCCGTCCGCCGCCGCCATCACGTCCGCCAGGTCGATGGCGACACCGAGTCGGCGCAGGTGGGCGACGATCTGCTCGGCGCGGCGCTGGCGCGCAGCGCGGGTGCCGGCGAGGAAGGCCTCGAGCCGCTCGTGCCCGGGCGGCAGGAAGTAACCGAGCAGGTGCAGCTCGCCCCAGGGCGCCTTGACGCTGAACTCGCACCCCGACACGACGCGGACGCCGAGCGCTTCGCCCGCGCGCGCGGCTTCCGGCACGCCGCCCGTGGTGTCGTGATCGGTCAGCGCGATCGCGACGAGACCCGCCCCGTGCGCGCGCTGCGACACCTCGGCCGGAGGATACTCTCCATCCGACGCGGTGGAGTGACAGTGCAGATCAACGTGCGCCGTAGGCACTCTCCGGCGCCGTCCACGCCGGTTGCGACTGGTGAAACAGCTGGACCAGCTCCCGCTCGGCCAGCTCGGCCAGCGCCGCGTCGGGGCTGCGGTGGCCGACCGGCGCGAAGCGGGTAAACCGGCGGCGCCGTTCGGGCCCCGTCCCCTGCTGGAACACGATCCCGAACTGGTCGCGGCCGTACACGGTGACGCGGCCCGAGAGAGACACCTCCCACGTCCCCCCATCCACGACGATCTCGCGCCGCGCCATCGCCCGCGCCTACGCCTCCGCCCCGGCCGCGAGCGACACTTCGGTCCACAGCTCCCAGCCGTCGGGGGCGTACGTGCCGAGGCCCTGCAGCCGCTTTTCGAGCTTGATCTCCTCGGGGAGCCGGGACGCCTGGGCCCGGTGCGACATCTCCGTCTGGCTCTCGGAGAACTCGGTGAACAGGTGCGGATCCTTGGCGTTGCGGAACAGCCAGATGCGCTGGCCCCGGGCCTCGGCGAACTGGCACAGCTCGCGCAACGTGGCGAGGTAGTCCGTCTCGTTGGTCGGGGGCACGCGTACACGCGCCGCCGTGAGCACCTTGGGCATGCTAGATCGCTCCCTCGGGGAAGTTCTCGAGCGTCCGCTTCACGTCGGCGAGGAACCGATCCGCGTCGGCGCCGTCCACCACGCGGTGGTCGTAGGACATGGATACCATTCCCATGGTGCGGATCGCGATCGTGTCCGTGCCGTCGGGCAACGTGACGACCTTGGGACGCTTCTCGATGGCGCCGACCCCGAGGATCGCCACTTGCGGCTGATTGATGATCGGGGCCCCCGCGTACGATCCGAACACGCCGGGATTGGTGATGGTGAAGGTGCCGCGCTGGATGTCGTCGGGCGACAGCTTCTTGGTGCGGGCCCGCTCGCCGAGATCACTGATCGCGCGCGCGAGCCCCGACAGCGACAGCTCGTCGGCGCGCTTCACCACCGGAACGATCAGCCCCCACTCGAGCGCCACCGCGATCCCGATGTTCACGTCCTGGCGGTAGATGATGTTGTCGCCCGAGACCGCCGCGTTCACGACGGCGTGTTTGCGCAGATTCTCGGCGCACGCTTTCGCGATGAAGGCGAGGTACGTGAGGGTCACGCCGCGCTCCGCGTTGGCCGCCTTGTGTTTCCGGCGCAGCTCGGCGACGCGGCTGTAATCGACCTCGAAGAAGCTCGTCACGTGCGCCGACACGCGCCGCGACATGATCATGTGATCGGCCGTGATCTTGCGGATCTTGGAGAACGGCTCGACCCGGTCGCCGGGCCACGGCGCGACGGCGGGGGCCGCAACAGCCGGGGCTAGGGGCTGGGGGCTGGGGGTCGGGGAGACGAGCGACGTGCCGCGCTCGATCACTCCGAGTATGTCCTGCTTCGTGACCCGTCCGGCGAAGCCGGTCCCCGGGATGGTGGCGATGTCCACTTGATGCTCCGCCGCGATTTTGCGGACCAGGGGCGTGGACTTGCGGCGGAGGCGCTCCTCGGAGGTCTCGGCCCCGTCGCCCTTGGGAGGGACGGGGGACGAGGGACGAGGGACGGGTGGCGCCGCAGCGGCAACGGCGCCTCCGGGAGCAGCGGGCGCCCGTTGGGCTGCTGCGACGGGAGGCGCCGTGACAGCTGCGGCCTTGGGCGTCGTCGCCGCCGCGCTCTTGTCGGTTTCGATCACCGCCACGAGCGTCTGCACCGGGACCGTCTGCCCTTCCTGCACCTTTATCTCGGCGAGCACGCCGGCCTGCGGCGCGGGTATCTCCGCGTCCACCTTGTCGGTGGAGATCTCGAACAGCGGCTCGTCACGCTTCACCTCGTCGCCGAGCCGCTTGAGCCACTTGCTGAGCGTGCCCTCGGCGATCGACTCGCCCATCTGGGGCATCAACACGTCAATACGAGCCATGCAGTCTCCTCAATACGCCGCGAGCCATCTCGCCGCCTTGACGATATCCTCCGTCTGCGGCAGCACGAAGTCCTCGAGCGTCGGCGCGTACGGCAGGGGCACGTCGTGCGCCGTCACGCGGATGATCGGGCCGTCGAGCCACTCGAATGCCTGCTCGTTGATGCGCGCCGCGATCTCGCCGGCCACGCCGCCCGTGCGGGTGTCTTCGTGCACGATCACCACCTTGTTCGTCTTCTCGACCGTCCGCATGATCGCGGCGTCATCCATCGGCAGGAGCGTCCGCAGGTCGAGCACCTCTACCGACAGGCGGTCGTCCCTGGCGAGCTGCTCGGCCGCCTCGAGCGCCTTCCACACGGTCGCTCCGTAGGTGACGATCGACAAGTCCTTCCCTTCCCGGGCGAGTCGCGCCTCGCCGATCGGCGTAAGGAGATCCTCCCCTTCGGGGAGCTGCTCCTTGATGCGGCGGTAGAGCCACTTGTGCTCGAGATAGATCACGGGGTCGTCGTCGCGGATCGACGCCTTGATCAGGCCCTTCGCGTCGCGGGCGGTGGCCGGATAGACGATTTTCAGGCCCGGGGTGTGGAAGAACGCCGCCTCCGGGTTCTGCGAATGGAACGGGCCACCCCGCACGTAGCCGCCGCACGGCCCCCGCACCACCATCGGAGTCGCGAGCCCCGCGCGATAGCGCGCGGTCGCCACGTAGTTGGTCAGCATGTCATAGGCGCACGAGATGAAGTCGATGAATTGCATCTCCGCGACGGGCCGCATTCCCATGTGGGCCGCTCCCGCCGCCGCGCCCACGATCGCCGCTTCCGAGATCGGCGTGTCGATCACGCGCTCCTCGCCGAACCGCTTCGCGAATCCTTCGGTCACCTTGAAGGCGCCACCGTAGGCCCCGACGTCCTCCCCCAGAATGAAAACGCTGGGATCGCGCTCCATTTCCTCCCACAGGCCCTGGCGCAGCGCCTCCAAGTAGGTGACCTCGGCCATCACAGGCTCCGGTACCAGTGCGGCGTCAGGGCGGGCGGATCGGCGTACACCCCCGCCAGGGCGGAGTCGCCTGGGGGCAGGGGCTCGTCCACGCACGCGTCCGTCGCTCGGTCGATCTCCGCCTTCGCCTGCCCGTCGATCGCCTTCAACTCGCGCTCCTCGACCCATTCGCCCTGCAGCAGCCGCTTCACGTAGCGGTCGACCGGATCATTCTCCTTGGCCCACCAATCGAGCTCGTCCTTCGGCACGTAGTGCTGGTCGTCGTGCTCGGCGTGGCCCTTGCGGCGGTACGTCTTCACCTCGATGACGTGCACGCCGTGGCCGCCGCGCGCCCGCTCGACGGCGAACCGGGTCGCCTCGTACACCGCGAGCACGTCGTTCCCGTCCACCGTGACGCCCGGAACGCCGTATCCCTTCGCCTTCTCCGCCAGGTCCTTGACCGCGAATTGTTTCTCGGGGGGGGTCGAGTACGCCCAGCGGTTGTATTCCGCGATCACCACCAGGGGCACCCGCTGCACGGCCGCGAAGTTCAGGCCTTCGTGGAAGGTACCGGTGGAGGTCGCCCCATCCCCGATGTAGACGAGCCCCACCCGCGGCTCGCCCCGCAGCTTGAACGTCAGGGCGATGCCCGCCATGACGGGGACCATGTCGCCCAGGTGCGAAATCTGGCCCAGATAGCCCCGCTCGAGGTCGTTGAAATGGACGTTCAGCTCGCGCCCGCGCGTCGGGCTCTCGGCCTTGGCCATGTACTGGCGCAGGATCTGGATCGGTTCCGCTCCCATCACCAGCATCGAGCCCAGGTTACGGATCAGGGGTGAGAGGATGTCCCGGTTGTGTCCGCGCTCGAGGGCGTACGCCGACGCGACCGATTCCCCCTCCTGGCCGAGCGAGCGGAACAGGCCCCCGATGACCTTGCTCTGGCGATACAAGGCCACCAATCGCTCCTCCAGGGTCCGAGTGAGCCGCAGGTAGCGATAGATTTCGAGCAGCTGGTCGCGCGTGAGACCGGCCGGCGCTGGCGGGGACTGGGTCGTCGGAGCGGCGCGGGATACCATGACGTAAATTGTAGCGGGCGTCCAACGGCGGGGCCATGCCCCGGGAGGACGCAGGAGACCGTATGGCGACGTTGAAACTGCGCGTGAGCGGTATGACGTGCGGGCATTGCCAGGCGAAGGTCGAGCAGGCGCTCAAGCGGGCGGCCGGCGTGTATTCCGCCGTCGTGGATCTCCAGGCCGGTGAGGCCGAAGTGGATTTCGACGACGACGCCGCGACGACCGACCAGCTGATTGCGGCGATCGAGCGGGCGGGATACGGCGCGCGCGTAGCGGGTTAATACGCGCCGCGCAACGCGTGACCCGGCTCGACGTGCTTGTGCACCTCGGCGAGAAACCGCTTGGCGAGCCGGTCGAGCTCCGATTCGCCCACCTGATCGGTCGTGACCTGCACCAGCGTATAGTGCCCGCCTTCGGGCCGGGCCGCGATGGTGATGCGGCCCAGCGCGCCGGCGTACCCACGCCGCCGCCCGCCTTCGTCGGCCGGTGCCAGGCGGGTGCCGAAGAATGCCTTGGCCTGCGCCAGCACGTCCTGCGGACTCAGCGTCGTCCGATGGAAGTATTTCATGTCCACGCCGGTTTGAAGCGCCGCAGCGTGAGGCTGCTCAGCACCACGCTCAGGCTCGACCACGCCATCGCCGCGCTCGCGAGCACGGGCGAGAGCAGTACGTGGAACGCGGGATACAGCGCCCCCGCGGCGATGGGGATGCCGATGACGTTGTACACGAAGGCCCAGAAGAGATTCAATTTGATGGTCCGCATGGTGCGGCGCGACAGCTGAATCGCCGTGACCACGCCGCGCAGATCGCCGCGGATCAGCGTGACGTCCGACGCCTCCATGGCCACGTCCGTGCCGGTCCCGATCGCGATCCCGACGTCGGCCTGCGCGAGCGCGGGCGCGTCATTGATGCCGTCGCCCACCATGGCCACGCGCTGGCCCTGGCGCTGGCGCTTCCTCACGATGTCCGCCTTCTGCGACGGCAGCACGTCCGCCACCACCTCGTCGATCCCGACCTCGCGCGCCACGGCCTCGGCGCCGCCCCTCGAGTCTCCCGAAATCACGCACACGTCGAGGCCCATCGCTTTCAACCGGGCAATCGCGTCCTTGGCGGTCGGCTGGATCGGGTCGGAAACGGCGATCACCGCGTGGACCGTGTTGTTGACGACGACGATCACCGGCGTGCGTGCCTGCGCCGCCAGCCGGTCGGCATCCTGTCCCAGGGTGCCGAGCTCCAGGCTCCGCTCCCGGGCGTGCCGCAGCGAGATCACCTCGATGATACGCCGGTCGATCGTGCCACGCACGCCCCGCCCTTCCATGGCCGCGAACTTCTCGACGGGTAACAGTTCGACCTGTCGGTCTTTGGCCGCTTTGGCGACGGCGACCGCGAGCGGATGCTCCGAGCGCTGCTCGACGGACGCCGCCCATTTCAGCACTTCGGTGGGCGCGAGCGGCGTGCCGTCGGGCCGCTTGGCCGTGATGACGTGCGTGACGGTGGGCCGCCCTGCCGTGAGGGTTCCCGTCTTGTCGAGCAGCACGGTGCGCACGCCCGACAGCCGATCGAGCGCTTCGCCCGAGCGGATGAGAATACCGTGCTCGGCGGCCTTCCCCGTTCCCACGAGGATGGCGGTGGGCGTCGCCAGCCCCAGTGCGCACGGGCAGGCGATGATGAGCACGGTCACGAGCGCCACGGTCGCGAACACCAGCGCGGGCTCGGGACCGACATCGAACCAGAGCACGAACGCCGCGATCGCCAGGGCGATGACGACCGGGACGAACACCCCCGCTACCCGGTCCGCCAGTCGCTGAATCGGGGCCTTGGTCGCCTGCGCGTCCTCGACGAGTTGGACGATCTGGCCGAGGGCGGAATCCTTCCCGACGCGCGTCGCCCGGAACGTGATACTCCCGGTGGTGTTCAGGGTCGCCCCGATGACCTCGTCACCGATCTTCTTGCCGACCGGCATCGGCTCGCCGGTGATCATCGACTCGTCCACCGCCGAGCCTCCCTCCGTCACCACGCCGTCGACCGGGATTTTCTCCCCCGGCTTGACGATCACGAGATCGCCCGGCACCAGCGCTTCGACCGCGATCTCGGCCTCCTTGCCGTCGCGCACGACGTGGGCGGTCTTGGCGCGCAGCCCCGCGAGGCGGCGGATCGCTTGCGACGTGCGCCCCTTGGCCCGCGCTTCGAGCAGCCGGCCCAGGAGGATCAGGGCGATGATCGCGCACACCGACTCGAAGTACACGTCCGCCTCGCGCCCCGCGGTCGCGAACAGGCCCGGGGCGAGTGTGGCCGCGAGCGAATACAGGTATGCCGCGCCGGTGCCGACCCCGATGAGCGTGTTCATGTCCGCGGTGCGGTGCTTTAACCCGCTCCACGTGCCGCGATAGAACTGCCGCCCGGGCCAGACGACGACCGGCAGCGTCACCACCGCGAGCGCCAGCTTGATCCAGTACGGATCGATCGCGCGCATGCCGGGGAGCGCCTCCTGAACCCGCAGTGCCAACGGCAGCAGCAGCCGCCCCAGAACGTCGACGTTCCAGAGGGTCGCCCCCGCATGACCGGTCATGAGGAGCATGGATCCGAGCATGGTCACCACCGTCGCGACGGCCGCGGCCGCGAATTTCCCCGCGAGGGTGCGGACCTCGCGCCGGCGCGCCAGCCGCTCGCGCTCCAGCGGGTCCTCGGCCGCGATCGGCTCGGCAACCTGGAACCCGGCCGCCGCGACCGCGCGCTCGAGGTCCTCCGCCGTCGTCGCGCCGGGGACATAGTCCACGGTGACCGTCTCGGTCGCCTGGTTGGCGGCGGCGCGGACCACGCCGGGCACGCGGCGCAGCGCCTGCTCCAGCGGGGTGACGCTGGGCGCGTAGTGGAGCTGGTCGACGGCGAACGTGACGCTCGCCTTGCCGCAGTCGTAGCCCGCCGCCCGGACGGTCTGGATCAGCTCGGCGACGTGGGTCCGGGCGTCGTCGTAATCCACGGCCGCCTTGCCGGTGGCGTAGTTCACGGCCGCGCTCGTGACGCCGCCCGCGCTGCCCAGCGCTTCCTGCACGGTGGCCGCGCACGCGGCGCAGCTCATGCCCTCGATTGGGAGGAGGATGCGGGCCTTACTCATGGAACTGGTGTGGCGACGCGGAGGGCCGGCGATGCGTGGTCGCCGGCTCGACCACCAGCAGGCCTTTCAGCATGTTCATGCCGCAACGGAAGCGGAATTCGCCCGGCTGCGTGGGCGTGAACTCGATGTCGGTGGTCTGAAACGCCGGCAGCGGGGCATCGATCCCGAAATCCTCGAGTACGATCCGCTCCGAGCAGTCGGCGGTCTCGTCGCGGTAGAACTGCAGGCGCACCGGTTTCCCCGCCTGGACCACGACGGTATCCGGCGTATAGCCGCCCTTGACCGTGATCCGCACTTCCTGCACGCCGTCGACGCTGGCCGCGGGCGCGGCGGAGCCCTTGGCGAGCAGGAAATACCACAGGACCCAGACGATGGCGGCGAGCCCGGCGGCCGTGACGGCGTACTGCGCGGCGCTCACGCCTTCTCGTAGTATTCGATGCCGAGGTGGGTGATCTGCTCCTCGCCCATGAGCCAGCGGAGGGTATTCTTCAGCTTGGTCTGCTGGATGAACAGATCGTGCTCGGGGTACAGTCCCGGCGCGGTCTGGGGACTCTTGAAGTAGAACGAGAGCCACTCCTGGATGCCCGACAGCCGCGCCCGCTGCGCCAGGTCGAAGAACAGCGCGAGGTCGAGTACGATCGGCGCCGCGAGGATCGAATCGCGGCACAGGAAGTCGACCTTGATCTGCATCGGGTAGCCGAGCCAGCCGAAGATGTCGATGTTGTCCCAGCCCTCTTTGTTATCCCCCCGCGGCGGGTAGTAATTGATCCGCACCTTGTGAAACACGTTGCCGTACAACTCGGGATACTGCTCGGGCTGGAGGATGTACTCGAGCACCCCGAGCTTCGATTCCTCCTTGGTCTTGAACGACTCGGGATCGTCCAGGACTTCGCCGTCCCGATTGCCGAGGATGTTGGTCGAGTACCAGCCGGCCAGCCCCAGCATGCGCGCCTTGAAGGCGGGCGCCAGCACGGTCTTCATCATCGTCTGGCCGGTCTTGAAGTCCTTGCCCCCGATCGGGAGCGTGCGTTCCTCGGCCAGCCGCTGGAGCGCGGGAACGTCGACCGTGAGATTGGGGGCTCCGTTGGCGAACGGCACGTTCTCCATCAGGGCGGCGTACGCGTAGAGCATCGACGGCGCGATGGCGGAGTCGTTCTGCTCCATCGCCTTCTCGAACGCCGCGAGGCTCTGGTGCGCCGGCCCGGGGGTGAGGAACACCTCGGTCGAGGCCGCCCAAATCATCACCAGGCGGTCGGACACCGAGCGCCTCCTGAAATCGCGGATGTCCTGTCGCAGCTGCTCGGCGAGATCGCGCTTGGTCTTGCCCGTCTTGACGTTGGTGCCGTGCAGCCGCTTCACGTAGTGCTGGTCGAAGGCAGCGGGCAGCGGCTTGATTCCCTGGAGGAAATCCTTGATCGGCTCCAGATGCTCGTGCCGGTCCAGCACGCCCGCTTTCACCGCGGCGGCGAAGGCATCGTCCGGAATCGGGTCCCAGGCCGCGAACACCAGGTCATTCAACTCGGCGAGGGGCACGAATTCCTTGATCTTGGGGCTGCGCTTCTCGGTGCGCTTGCCGAGCCGGATGGTCCCCATCTGCGACAACGATCCGATCGGCAGCCCCGTCCCGCGGCGCACGTTCTCGACCCCCGCCACGAAGGTCGTCGAGACGGCGCCGAGCCCCACCAGCATGACGCCGAGCTTTCCCCTGGCGGGCGCGATGTCCCGGCCGGACTGCTGGGCCACGATTACGGTCCTTTCCGAGTTTGCAGGGCGGGCGAATGCCCGGGCAGCGTGTCCCGCGAGCGCGGCGGCCGCGGCATCCCCGGCTCCCGGGCGACTCGCGCGACGTACCGCACGCGCTGCACCACGGTCACGGCGGTCGCGAGGGCCAGCACGACGACGATCCAAAACAACAACGCGCCCCGGTTCCCGGCGCCGAGAAACAGAGTCGGGGCGCCGAGCAGCAGCACCCGCTCGGCGCGCTGCGCGATCCCCACCTTGACGCTCAGCCCCAGCCCTTCGGCCCGGGCCCGCGTGTACGACACGAGCAGCGAGGCCGTGAGGGCGACGAGACAGGCAGCCACGGCGATGGTGACGCGCCCGGGGGCGACGCCGCCCCGCAGGAAATCGATCGCTATCCCTGAGAACAGGGCCGCTTCGCCGACGCGGTCGAGCGTCGAGTCGTAGAAAGCGCCGAAGGTCGTGACCATGCCTCCCTGCCGGGCCACGCGGCCGTCCACCATGTCGCACAGGCCGGACAAGAGCAGCAAGAACCCGCCCCACCGGGCCCGGCCGAGCGCGAACGCGACCGCCGACGCCACGATCACCAGCGTGCCGAAGGTGGTGATGAGGTTGGGCCGAACGTGCAGGCGAATCAGTCGCAAGGCGAGCGGGTCGAGCAACTTCCCAAAGCCGTCACGCGCCGTCTGCGGGATCACGATCATAGCCGGGAGAAGCTAGCGGGACGGGGCTGGAGTCTCAATAGAGCAAGTACTTGCCGCGCAGCCGCCGGAACCGCGCGAGCGCCGGCTCCCAACTCCGCCACACCGCGTCCGCCGCGCGAGCGGCGAGGATCGCGCGACGCAGCTCGCCACCGTCGGCCAACCGGTCGAAGCGCGTCGCGTCGAAGCGCAGCGAGTCCCGGTGGGCCGCCTCGATCGCCCTGAGCACCAGCACGGCGGCGCGCGTCGGATCGTAGCGACGCCGGTCCGTCACCCGCAGCCGAATACCCCGCACTTCCACCCCGTCGTACTTCCCGTCGGTCGGCGTTCTCGGCGTGAACACCACACCGGATACCTCCACGCCGTTCAATCCTTCCTGGGCCCACCGCCCGGCGCCCCGCAACCGGGGCAATACTGCGCCGGTGTCGAGCCAGGGAGCGCCGATCACCTTGAACGCGAGCGCCGTGCCGCGTCCCACCGACAGATTCGTGCCCTCGAACAGGCAAGTCCCGGGATAGTGCAGGGCGCTCTCCAGATCCGGCATGTTCGGCGACGGGCGCACCCAGGGCAGGCCGGTATCGTCGTAGTACATCGCGCGCCGCCACCCCGCCGCCGGTACGACCGTGAGCCGGGCATGGATCCCGAACACGTCGTTGGCGAGCCGCGCCACCTCACCCATCGTCATCCCGTGACGCATGGGAACCGGCAGAAAATCCCCGACGCGCTCCACCGCCCGGGCCGCCGCCGGCGCGTTCCCCTGCACGGCGACGCCGCCGACGGGGTTGGGCCGGTCGAGCACCACCATCGGCTTGCCGCGGCGCGACGCCTCCTGCAGCAACAAGACGGCGGTGGTGGGATAGCTGTAGTAGCGGGCGCCGATGTCCTGCAGGTCCACGAGCACCACGTCGACGCTGTCCAGCGCCGCGATCGCGGAGAGGGGCGTCCCGCCGTACAGGCTGTAGATTGGTAGGCCGGATGCGGAGTCGACCGCGTCGGGGAGCCCCGGGCGGTCCTCCGTGCCGCGCAACCCGTGCTCCGGGCTGAGAATCACCAGGAGACGCACTCCGGGGGTCCCGCGCACCAGATCGATGTCGCGCTGACCCAAGCGGTCCACCCCGGTTTGGTTGGTGAGCAGCGCGACGCGCTTGCCGGCCACGAGACCGATCGAGTCCGAGAGCAGCACCTCGATCCCCGGCCGCACCTGCGCCGCCCCGGGCGCGGCGCACACCAGCCCCAGCAACAGCGAGAGAGAATGCGAGCGCATAGACTCCTGATCCTTACGGCGGTGCTCGGCTGTGCCGGCGGTCGAACGGTCGGTCGGACGGCCCAGCCCGTCCCGCGTCCCGCGTCCCCCGTCCCCGCGGCCTCCGTCGATTCGCTGCTCGCCACCCTCACCGTTCGCCAGCGGGTCGGACAGGTCGTCGTCCCGTGGCTCTCGGGAAGTTACACCGCATTCGACGATTCGCTGTTCCAAGTCGCGGCGCGCTGGGTCGACTCCCTCGAAGTGGGCGGCCTGATCATCTCCGTCGGGTCGCCGCTCGACATCGCGGCCAAGCTGAACGCCCTGCAGCGGCGCTCCCGGCTGCCGCTGCTCGTCTCGGCGGATCTCGAATGGGGCGCCGGGATGCGCGTGGTGGGCGCCACGTCATTCCCCCAGATCATGGCGGTCGGCGCCACCGGCGACCCGCGGGACGCCTACACCATCGGTGCCGCCGCCGCCGTGGAAGGGCGCGCGGTCGGCATCCACGTCAATTTCGCGCCCGACGCGGATGTCAACAACAATCCCGCCAATCCGATCATCAACATCCGCTCGTTCGGGGAAGACCCGCGCACCGTGTCGCGGCTCGTGACGGAGTACGTCCGCGGGCTGCACGATCACGGGATGCTCGCCACCCTCAAGCACTTTCCCGGCCACGGCGATACTCAGATCGACTCGCACATCGGTCTCCCGTTAATCCCGTCGGGGTACGCGCGGCTCGACTCCATCGAGCTCGTGCCGTTCCGCGCCGGCATCGCCGCCGGGGCGGACGTGGTGATGAGCGCGCACATCGCGTTTCCCGCGTTCACGGGCTCGGATGAGCCGGGTACCCTCTCGGCCGCCGTTCTCACCGGCCTGCTGCGCGACTCGCTGCGCTTCCCGGGCCTCGTGGTGACCGACGCGCTGACGATGGGCGCCATCGTCGCAAAGTACGGCGCCGGCGAGGCCACCGTGCGGGCGTTTCTCGCCGGCTCCGACCTCCTGCTCATGCCGGCCGATCCCGATTCCGCGCTCGCCGCGATGACGACGGCCGTCGCGACCGGCCGCATCACGCCGCAGCGGCTCGAGCAGTCGGTGCGCCGCGTGCTCGAGATCAAGCGTCGCCTGGGGCTGTTTCAGAGCCGCACGGTGCCGCTCGATTCGATCATGCTCGTGGTCGGCGCCAGGCGTTTCCAGGACCAGGCGGACGACGTCGCCGTGCGCGCCCTGACGCTGGTGCGCGACGTGGGAGGGCGCCTGCACGCGCTGCGCGCGCACCGCAGCCGCCTGGCGCTGATCGCCTACGCCGACGAGAACAACGGCGGTGTGGGACAGACCATGGCGCAGCTGCTGCGCCAGAGCGGCGACACGGTCGAGTACTTCCGGTTGTGGCCGATGTCGGGCACGCTCTCGTACGATTCCGCGCGCGCCGTGATCGCGCGGGCACCGGGGACGGTGTTCGCCGCCAACGTACGCCCCCTCTCCGGGCGCGGCACCATCGCGCTCCCCGACTCGCTCGCGGCCCTGATCAGCGCCACCGATTCGACGCGCCCCACCGTCGTGGTCTCGCTCGGCAGCCCGTACTTGTTGAATCAGGCGCCCGGCGCGAAGGCGTATCTCGTCGCCTGGAGCGGCGTGCGTGCGTCGGAGCGTGCCGTGGCGCTCGCTTTGCTCGGCAGGGTCCCGATCACGGGACACCTCCCGATCCGCATCCCCCCGGCCTATCCGCTGGGGTGGGGCGTCGTGATCCCCGACGCGCAGCCGTGACGCGGCGCGCCATGCGGGCGGTGCTCTGGGTCGGAGGGCTCGCCGTCGGCTGTCGGGGGTCGGCGGCGCCGCCGGCCCCGCGGAGCGCCGCGATCCCGGCCGCCACACCTGTATCGCTCGGCTTCGATAGCCTGCGCCTGGCGCGCGTGGTCGACTATCTGCGGGCCGCAGCCGACAGCGGCGCCTTTCCGGGCGCCGTGCTCGCGGTCGGTCGACATGGCCGCCTGGCGCTGCTGGCGCCCGTGGGGGCTTACGGCGTGAGCGACCGCCGCCCCGTGCAGGCGGGCACGATCTACGACCTCGCCTCGCTCACCAAGGTCGTCGGCCTGACCACCGCGTGCATGCTGCTCGTAGACGAGGGAAAGCTCGCGCTCGACGCGCCGGTCCAGCGTTACCTGCCCGAGTTCGTCGGGACCATGAAAGACCGCGTGACGATCCGGCATCTCCTGACGCACTCCGCGGGCCTGGCGGCCGATTTGCCGCTGTACGACTCGACGCGGACGCGCGCCCAGGCGCTCCACGCCGTGGATACGACCACGCTGCTCGCGCCGCCCGGAACGACGTACCGCTACTCAGACCTGAGCGCCATCGTGTTGATGCAGGTGGTCGAGCGGCTCGCCGGCGAGCCACTCGACCGCTTCCTCACCCGGCGCGTGTTCGGACCGCTCGCCATGCCCTCGACCCGATTCCTCCCCCCGGCGGGGTGGCGGGACCGCATCGCGCCGACTGAGAACGACACCGTCTTCCGCCATCGCCTGCTCGTGGGAGAGGTCCATGACGAGAGTGCGGCGCGGCTGGGCGGCGTGTCGGGAAACGCCGGGCTGTTCTCGAACGCCCTCGACCTGTCGCGCTTCGCGGCGCTGCTGTTGAACGGGGGTGCGTGGGACACGCTGCAGCTGATCCGCGCCGAGACGATCGCCGAGTTCACGCGGCGCCAGGACGTCGTTCCGGGCTCGACGCGCGCGCTCGGCTGGGACACGCCCTCGGACTCCGGGTACTCGAGCGCCGGGACCCGGCTGTCGCGCCGCGCGTTCGGCCACACCGGCTTCACGGGAACGTCGATCTGGCTGGACCCCGAGCGCGATCTGTTCATCATCCTGCTCACGAACCGCGTCAACCCCACGCGCGCCAACAGCGCGATCCTCCATGTCCGGTCAGAGGTGGCGGACCTCGTGGTCGAGGCGCTCACGCACCCCGAGCTGTAGTCCGCCGTCACTCCACCACCGTGCTCCAGCCGCGGCGCGACAGGTCGCGGTAGATGACGCCGCCGGCGAGGGCGCTGAGACCGAGCAGCAGCAGGCCCGGCCGTATCTCGTGCAGCAGCAGCTTGCCCACGCCGAACAGCGCGCCGTACACCAGCACGCATCCGGCCACCCAATCGAGCAGGTTGGCGAGCCCGTCACTGGACGGCCGCACGTCGGGCGCGCGCGCCGCGACCGGCCCCCAGCCCGTGCGCGAGGGCCGGGTGCAGCGGTAGAACGCGACGAGGGTCGACTCTGATTCGGGACGCGTGAGGAACGTGACGGCGAGCCAGACCACGGTCGTGACGGCGACGGTGATGAGCACAATGTGTGCGAAGTCGAGCGGCCGGTCGCTGTCGAGCCCGCCAACGGTCTGCAGCAGGACCGATACGACGAACGCGGCGATCATCGCGGAGACTTCGCTCCACGCGTTGATGCGCCACCAATACCAGCGCAGCAGCAGCACGGCGCCCGTTCCCGCGCCCGTGATGATCAGCAGTTTCCAGGCACCCCCGATCGACTCGATACGGAAGGCCACGGCGGCCGACACCACCGTGAGCAGGGCCGTGGCGACGCGCGACGCCAGCACGTAATGCGGCTCGCCGGCCTCGCGGCGCACGAAGCGGCGATAGAAATCGTTCACCAGGTAGCTCGCGCCCCAGTTGAGCTGGGTGGCGATCGTGGACATGAAGGCCGCCGCGAACGCGGCGACCATCAGCCCGCGGAGTGACGAGGGGAGGTAGTCGATCATCACCCGGATGTAGCCCGTCTCCGGGTCCGGAAGCCCCGGAAACAGGATCAGCGACGCCAGCGCCACGAGGATCCAGGGCCACGGGCGCACGGCATAGTGTGCGATGTTGAACCACAGCGTGGCGAGCAACGAGTGTCTCTCGTCTTTCGCGCTGAGCATCCGTTGGGCCACGTAGCCCCCGCCGCCGGGCTCCGCCCCGGGGTACCAGGTCGCCCACCAATTCACCGCGATATAGACGAAGAAGGTGAGCATCGGCATCCACGCCGAGCCCACGTCCGGGACGAAGCTCAGGACGGACCCCTGACCGCCGCTCGCGAGCTTCGTTTTCATCGCGTCGATCCCACCCACCGCCTGGACCGCGACCACCGCCAGCACGATCACCATGCCCATCTTGATCACGAACTGGAACAGGTCGGTGACGAGCACGCCCCACAGACCCGAGAGCGTCGAGATCGCGGATGTCAGGACGATCAGCCCGACGACGATCCACAGCGCCTCGCCTTTCGAGATGCCGAAGACCAGCCGCAGGATCTTCGCCATCGCCAGGTTGACCCAGCCGAGGATGATGCAGTTCATAAGCAGGCCCAAGTAGAGGGCCCGGAAGCCCCGCAGAAAGGCGGCCGGCGGGCCGGCGTAGCGGATCTCGGAGAACTCGATGTCGGTCATCACGCCGGCGCGCCGCCACAGGCGGGCGTAGAAGAAGACCGTCAGCATGCCGCTCGCCAACAGGTTCCACCACAGCCAGTTCCCCGCTACGCCGTTGCGCGCCACCAGGCCGGTGACGACGAGGGGTGTGTCCGCGGCGAACGTGGTGGCGACCATCGACGTGCCGGCGAGCCACCACGGAACGTTCCGACCGGAAAGAAAGTACTCCGCAGTACTGCGGCCGGCCCGACGCTTGTAGTACAGGCCGACGCCGATATTGAACAGGAAGTACAGGGCGACGACCAACCAATCGGCGAGCGTAAGTCGCATGAGCGCGCGGGCCTCGGGGGGCGAGAGTTGACAGGGCCGTCGGGACTTTCTAAGTTCGCATGTGACAGGAGGATCGCAATGGCGACGACGCAACGCTCGGCTCCCATCACCCTGACCCTGACCGACACGGCGGCGGTCGAGGTGCGCAAGTTCATGGCGGAGGAGAAGGTCTCCCCCGAGACCGCCGGCTTGCGGATCGGCGTGCTGCCGGGCGGGTGCTCGGGGTTCCGCTACAGCCTGAGCATCGAAGACAAGCCCGCCGAGGACGACCTCGTGATCGAAAGCGCCGGCGTGCGCTGCTTCGTCGACGGGTTCAGCGCTCAGTACCTGAACGGCGTCACCCTGGACTACAAGAGCAATTTCCAGGAGTCCGGGTTCGCCTTCGAAAACCCCAACGCCACCGGCGGCTGCGGCTGCGGATCGTCCTTCACGGTCTGAGACGGTTGGCCCTCTTCCCATCGGCACTTCGAGCCCGCGCGCGGCGCGGGCTTTTTGTTGCTCCGCTCCGCCGGTGCGTCCGCTCGACGTAGCCGTCATCGCGGCCTACTGCGCCGCCGTCATCGTCTTCGGCCTGGTGCTCTCGGGGCGCCAACGCGACGCGAGCGACTACTTCCTCGGCCACCGCGGCCTGCCCTGGTGGGCCATCATGCTGTCGATCGTCGCGACCGAGACCTCCGCCCTGACGGTGATCTCCATCCCCGGTATCGCGGCCCGCGGCGACCTCAGGTTCCTGCAGCTCGCCTTCGGCTATCTGGTCGGTCGGATCGGCGTGGCGGCGTTCCTGCTCCCGGGCTATTTCGAAGGCACCCAGGACACCGCCTATCAGCGGCTCGAGCGCCGCTTCGGACCGGGCGCGCGGCGCGCCGCCTCCGGCGTGTTCCTGCTCACCCGCGCACTCGCCGACTGCGTGCGGATCTTCGCCACCGCCATCCCCCTCGCCATCCTCACCCATTGGAGTCTGCCCGCGGGTATCCTCGCCATCGGCATCGTCACCGTGATCTACACGTGGGTCGGAGGGCTGCGGGCCGTCGTGTGGGTGGACGTGATTCAATTGGGCGTGTACCTGCTGGGCGGCGTGGCCACGCTCGTGGTCGCCACCAGGCTCGCGGGAGGCGCCGCCGCGTTCGCCCGAGCGTGGGACGCGGGGAAGCTCGTCACGCTCGACTTCACACCCTCGTTCACGGTGCTGTACACGTTCTGGGGCGGGGTCGTGGGCGGCGCGCTGCTCGCCGGCGCGTCGCACGGTACCGACCACGTGATCGTGCAACGGCTGCTGGCCGCGCGCGCGCTGAAGGACGCGCAGCGCGCCTTGATCGGATCAGGTGTGTTCATCATCGCCCAGTTCGCGCTGTTCCTGCTCGTGGGCACGAGCCTGTGGCTCGCCGGCGTGGATCAGGGCGGGATACGAAGCGACACCATTTACCCGACCTTCGTGATCACCCGGCTTCCAGCCGGGCTGGCCGGCCTCGTGGTCGCGGGGATCCTTGCGGCCGCCATGAGCAGCCACGCCTCCGCGGTGAACTCCCTCGCGTCCGCCTCCACGCACGACTTTTACACGCCGCTGTCGGGGCGCCAGGAGCCGGCGCACCTCCTGTGGGTCGGGCGCTGGCTCACCCTGGTGTGGACGGCGGTGCTCGTCGCGGGCGCGATCGCGTTTCGCAACCAGAACACGCCCGTCGTCCAGCTGGCGCTCAGCATCGCATCGATCACGTATGGCGGCCTGCTCGGCACCTACGTCCTCGGGGGCCTCTGGTCGCGCGCGCGCCAGCGCGACGTCATCGTGGCCATGGTCGTGAGCGTGCTCGCGATGACCCCCGTGGTGCTCGGCGTACCGTGGCGCTGGTTGCCCGGGCTCGCCTGGCCCTGGTACGTGCCGCTGGGGACGGCGGTGACCGTGCTGATGGGAATGGCCTCGTCGCTCGTCCGACGGCCGGACGGGCGGACGGACGGACAGACCGCGCAGGCAGCATGACGTCACCGTCCGCGGTGCTTCTCGGTGCCGATGCCGGTGGCTCGCACTCGAGCGTGGTCATCGGGTCGCCGTCGCAGGTGCTGGGCCGGGCGGACGGGCCGGGCGCAGCGATGCGGCCGGGCGCCGCAGCCGGGCCCGCCGCCGTGCTGGCGGAGACCGCCCGGCGGGCAGCGGCCCAGGCCGGCGTCCAACTCCCCGGCGATGCCGCGGTCGTCGGAGCGGCCGGCGCCGGGCGGCGGCAGGAGCAAGCCGAGCTCGAAGCGGCGCTGGTAGACGCCGGCGTCGCCCGCCGCGTGCGCGTGCTTGCGGACGGCGAGGTCGCGTTGACGACCGCTTTCGCGCGCGGCCCGGGCGTGCTCGTGAACGCCGGCACCGGCTCGATCGCGTACGCGCGCGTGCCGGGCGGCGAGATCCACCGCGCGGGCGGCTACGGGTGGCAGCTGGGCGATGAAGGCGGGGGGTACTGGCTCGGTCGCCGCGCGCTCGACTTGGCGGGGCGGGCGCAGGACGGCCGGGGCGAGGGCTCCACCCTCCTGGCCCGGCTGCTCGGGGCACTCGGTCTACAGCGGTTCGACGATCTGGTGCGATGGGCGACGACGGCGACGCCGGCTCAAGTGGCGGCGCTCGCGCCGCACGTGCTCAACGCCGCGCGGGAGGGCGAGGTGGTGGCGCAGCGGGCGGTCGACGAGGCGGCGCACGAGCTCGTCGAGCTGGTGGTGATGCTGGGGCGCCATTTTCCCGACACGAGTGTGGTCCCAGTCGCGATCACGGGCGGCCTGCTCCTGCCGCAGTCGCCGCTCACCGCGGCGTTCCGCGATCGGCTGGCCGCGGCCTTCAAGCGAGCGCGGCTCGTGTCCGATCGCATCGATCCCGCGCTCGGCGCGCTGACGCTGGCGGCGGAACTCGTGTAGGCAGAGTCGTCAGTCGCGCGCGTCGAGGTTGCAATCCAGGCCGCAGCGCGTAGCATGTCACGGAATCATGTCACGCTCCGCCGCCCTGCTCGTCGCAGCCGTCTCGGCGTGCGCATCTGCGCCCGTCGTCCGCCCGGGCATAGAGGTCTTCGTCGATCGCCCGCCCGCGCTGGTGCGCGGCAAACGGGTGGGGCTCATCACGAACCAGTCCGGCATCGATCGCCAGCGACGCAGCACCATCGACTTGCTCCGCGGCGTGCCGGACCTGACGCTGGTCGCGCTCTACTCACCCGAGCACGGCATCCGCGGCGTGGCCGAGACGCGCGTAGCCTCGACCGTCGACGAGAAGACCGGGCTGCCCGTCCATTCGCTGTACGGCGACACCGAGAAGCCGACGGCGCAAATGCTCGAGGGGATCGACGTCCTGATCTACGACATCCAGGACCTGGGTGTGCGGCAGTACACGTTCGAGTCCACGCTCGCGCTCGCGATGCAAGCCGCGGCCGAGAAGGGGATTCCCATCGTCGTGCTGGACCGGCCGAATCCGGTCACCGGAACCATTCTCGAGGGGAACATCCTCGAGCCCGCCTACCGGTCGTTCGTCGGCATCTATCCGGTCCTCTCGCGTCACGGCATGACGCTGGGCGAGCTGGCCGGGATGTACAACGCGGAGCAGCGGATCGGCGCCGCCTTGACCGTCGTGCCGGTCGAAGGCTGGCGGCGCGACATGTGGTGGGACGAGACGGGACTGCCCTGGGTGAACCCGTCGCCCAATATCCGGCGGCTCGACGCCGCGATCCACTACCCCGGCACGGTGTTCTTCGAGGCGACGAATGTCTCGGAGGGGCGAGGCACGGACCTGCCGTTCGAGCAAATCGGTGCGCCCTGGCTCAGGAACACCGAGGTCGTCGCGGCCATGAATGCGATGAACCTGCCGGGCATCCGATTCGAAGCGGTCGAGTTCCCCACCGCGGAGACAGCGCGGAAGTATCCCGGCCAGATGCTGAAGGGCGTGCGCTTCACCCTGACCGACCGCGCCTCCTATCGGCCGCTGGCGACGTCGTTGCTGATGATCCACCTCATCCGGCGGCTTCACCCCGATCAATTCCAGTGGGCGGGCGCGACGCTCGAGCGCCACGGCGGCAGCGCGCGGCTGCGGCAGGCGATCGAGGCCGGCACGCTTCCCGAGCTACTGCGCGAGTGGGAGCGCGACCAAGCGACGTTTCGGACAAAGCGGGCCCCCTACCTCATCTACCGGTGAATATCCTGCTCGGTGGACTGCTCGCCATGGCCGCGGCGGACACTCTCTGGCTCCAAAACGCCGGCATGCGCCTCGGTTTCGACTCGAGCAACGGCTCGCTATTCGCACTCACGGACCGTTCGAGCGGTCAGTCCTTCGTCGACGGGCGGCAGGCCACGGCTATCTGGCGGCTCGACCGGTTCGGCCCTGGCGACTCGAGCGTCGTCCCGAGCTCCGCGCGCCGCTTCGCCTGGCACAAGCTGACGGGCGAGGGGCCGGGACCGGGAGTGGCGCTGGTCTGGAGTGACTTCGGGCTGAGCGAGGCGCCCGCCCTGCGGGTCACCGTCACGGTTCGCCTGTTCACGGACTCTGCCCTGTCGGAGTGGCGCATCGTGGTCGACTCGCCGGGCGCACTGGCGATCGAGCAGGTGCGCTTCCCACGGCTCGCCCGCATACCGCCGCTCGGGCGTGGCGAAGAGCTCGCCGTGCCCCGCTGGATGGGCGCATTGGCGCGGGACCCGGCCACGCTGCTCGGGGGGGGACCGGACGGCAAAGGTCGCCGGCTCGAGTGGTCGTATCCCGGCACGCTGTCGCTCCAGGTGATGGCGCTGTACCGCCGCGGCGGCGCCGGCCTGTACGCCGCCGCTGACGACACGCTGGCCTACCGCAAGACGTTCGCCGTGTGGGGCGATTCGGACGGCTCGCGTGGCTACGAGCTGATCCACGCGCTCGAGAACCCGGCGAGCCCCAGGACGCAGTGGGCACCGCCGTACGCAGCGCTCCTCGGGACGTTCCAGGGCGACTGGATCACCGTCGCCGAGCGGTACCGCGCGTGGGGTACGCGCCAGCCCTGGGCGCGCGAGAGCCGGCTGGTTCGGGGGCGCGTCCCGGAATGGCTGCTCCGAACCGGCATGTGGGTCTGGAACCGCGGCCGCTCGCCCGGCGTGGTGCCGCCGGCGCTCGCGCTGCAGCGTGCCCTGGGCCTGCCCGTCAACATCCACTGGCACTGGTGGCACCACGGCCCGTACGACACGAGCTTCCCCGACTACCTCCCGCCGCGCGAGGGCGTCGATTCGTTTCGCGCCGGCGTAGCGGCGGCGCACGCCGCGGGCAGCCACGCCATGGTCTACATGAACCAGCGGCTGTGGTGTACCGGCACGCCCAGCTGGTCGAGCGAGCACGCCGCGCGCTGGGCGGTGAAGGAAAAGGACGGCCGTGTGCGCGAGGAGACCTATAACACGTTCGATCCGCAGCCGTGCGCCACGATGGACGTGACCACGCCCTTCTGGCGCGCCAAGTATGCGCATATCGCGGACACCGTGTTGGACCTCTACGGCGCGGATGGGATCTACATGGACCAGGCGGTCCAGTCGCTCGTGTGTTGGGACTCGACGCACGGACATCCCGTGGGCGGCGGGAACTACTGGATGGGCGGGTTCCGGGCCCTCGCGACGCGGATCCGAGCGGCGGGCAAGCCTGGGCGACCGGTGCTGCTCGCGGGCGAGGGCGCCGGAGAGCCGTGGCTGCCGGAGTTGGACCTCATGCTCACCCTCCAGGTCAGCCAGGAGCGCTACACCGACCCGGGCAGCGGCTGGGAGCCGATCCCGTTCTTCCAGGCGGTCTACCACGCCTATGGCGTGACGTACGGCAGCTACTCGTCGCTCGTCATGCCGCCCTATGACGAGCTGTGGCCCGCGCGGTTCGCGCCGCCCGAGCCGCTCGAGCTGTTGGACTCGCGCTTCCGCCGGCAGTTCTATCTCGAGCAGGCGCGTTCCTTCGTCTGGGGCATGCAGCCCACAATCGCAAACTTCCGCGCTGCGCAATTGGCCGAGCGGCCGGAGGAGATGGCCTACATGATGCGCCTCGCCCGCATCCGCGCGCGGGCGCTGGACTACCTGCTGTACGGTGAATTCTTGCGCCCGCCGGACCTGAGCGTGCCGTCGGTGGACGTGGACCTCTCGCGTGTCTCGATCTACGCGGCACGACGCGGGGGGCCGACCGTGTCGGCGGGGCGGTACCCGGCGGCGATCGCCGGGGCGTGGCGCGCCGCCCAGGGGAGCGTCGCGATCGCCGTGGCGAGCATCGTCGACCAGCCGATGTCCGTGTCCTTTGCCTTCGATCCGGCCGCCTACGGCCTATCGAGCGGCGGGCAAATCGAGCAGATCGATGAGCGGGGGCGCCGTCCGTTCGGCGAGTTCTCGAGTGATGCCCTGCCGATCGTGCTGGAGTTGCCGGCGGGCGGAGCCTATGTCTTGGAATTCCGGCGGAGTCGCCGGCGCTGAGCTGACCGATTCCTTCTCAGGAGGGTCGTCCGATGGTGTCGACACTTGCTCACCGACTCCGCACCGTCCTGCTGGGCGCCGCATGGCTGGTCGCGGGCGCCGCCGGCCTGCGCGCCCAGAACACGGTCAACCTCCAAGGGCGCGTCAGCGGAGCGGCGGGCGCGCCGCTCGTCGCCGCGCAGGTCACGGTGACGAACCGTGAGACCGGGCAGCAGCGCAACGCGGTGACATCGGCGGAAGGCAACTACACCATCGTCGGGCTGCCACCCGGCGCCTACCACGTCAGTCTCCGTCTGCTGGGCTATCAGCCGCAGGAGCGCGACATCGAGCTGTTGGTGGGCCAGCACGCGACGCTCGACGTCCAGCTCCGGGAGGCCGCGGTGGCGCTCGAGGGTGTGGAGGTCGTGCACCAGCGGGAGCCGAGCTTCGAGGTGCAGCGCAACGACGTCTCGTCGCTGGTCGTGACGAACGAGATTCTCAACCTGCCCTTGAACTCGCGCAACACGATCAATCTGGCGGCGATCGTCCCAGGTCTCAAGACCTTCGCGCCCACCGAAGGCCGATCGTTACCCGCCGCCGGCTCGCTGCCGGACCTGCGCTTCTGGAACTTCTATTTGGACGGCGCCGAGTGGAAAAGCTTCTTCAACGGCAACCTCGTCGGGATCCCCCAGACCGGCTCGCCGCTACCGCAGGAGGCGATGCGTGAGTTCCGCGTCCATCTGAACCCGTACGACGCCCAGTATACGCGCGGCGCGTCGTTCGTCATCAGCGCCGTGACGCAGCGCGGCACCAACGAGCTCCACGGATCCGTCTTCGGCTATGGCCAAACGAACGCGCTCAAGGCGCTCAATCTGATCCAGCGGGAGGCCAGGACCCGGAACCCCGCCACCTTCTCGATTCCCGACTACACGCGCGCCCAGCTCGGCTTCAACCTGCGGGGCCCGATCCGGCGCGACAAGCTGTTCTTCGCGGTCAGCTACGAGGGGCAGAGCATCGACGACGGCATCATCGTCTTTCCCGGCCGGCCGACGTACCAACCCGACATCTGGGACGGGTTCGCCGGGACCTTCAAGGCACCGACGCAGAACCACACCGGCGTGGTGCGTCTCACGGCGCCCCGCGGCGGCGGCCACACCCTCGACCTGGTGTGGGCCGGTCGCTATTACAACAGTGAGACGAACTTCGGCACGACCGTCGCCCACAACGCCGGTATCAAGGCCAAGTACTGGGTGCACAGCGTCCAGCTCCGGGACACGTACACGCCCAGCTCGGGGTTCGTGAACGAGTTGTCTCTCAACGTGCTGTCTTGGAGCCACAACGAGTCGCCGCTCGAGCCCGGCGTCACGCGGCAGTACCCCAGCATCACGTTCGGCACGGCGGGCTTCCCCCTCGTTCTCAAGGAGACGCACGTCCGGCTCATCGACCGTGCCACTCACACGCTCGGCGAAGGCCGGCACATCGTCACCGGCGGCGTCGAGCTGGCCCGTGTGCGCACCAACAGTTGGCTGCCCAGCAACCGGGACGGCTTTTTCCGCTTCTCCCTGGACTCGAGCTCGCTGCCCAACCTCGGCCGCATCGGCGTCGGCTTCTTCGACACGACGTCGGCCGAGGACGCCCGCGCCATCACGAATGGCTGGAGCACGGGCGCGTATATCCAGGACCAGTGGCAGGCGCGGCACAACCTCCAGCTCACACTGGGCCTCCGCTACGACGCCGAGATCAACACGCTCGACAACGGCTACACCGTGCCATGGGCGAGCGACCCCACGCTCCAGGCGATTCCGCTGCTCAAGGACTTTCTGAACACGGGCCACCGCAAGAACGACCTGAACAACCTCGGCCCGCGCGTCGCCTTCTCGTGGGACCTGTTCGCCAACCACCGCACCTTCGTGCGGGGCGGCGCCGGCATCATGTACGACCGGATCACCACGTTCATGGCGTTCTTCGAGAAGCAGTCGGCGGGATGGCGCACGTACGAGTTCACCAACCCGGGCACGACCGACCCCGACTCGCTGCGGCGGATCGTGTTGTCCGGTGGGGGCACGACGCCGCCCAACATCAATCTCCTCAAGACCAACATGAAGACGCCCGAGAACCGGCAGTTCTCGCTCGGCATCGGTCATCAGCTCACGGAGCGGGTCGCACTCAACGTGGACTACATCCACCAGGACGCGCGCCACCTCTACGTCCAGCTCACGCCCAACTGGGTCGATACCGTCACGAAGCAGCGCCAGCTGACCAACAGCTACGGCACCATCACGCTGTACGACGACGTGGGCCGCGCCAAATTCGACGCCCTGATTCTCGGGCTGACCTACGACCGCCCCGGACTGCGCGTCAGCGCGGCGGGCACAGTTGGCTCATACCAGTCGGAGTTCGAGGGGCTCGGGAACTACAACGACCGCTCCTGGTTGGTCATGCAGCCGACGACCGCGGATGAGCGGTGGCGCCTGGTCCTTTCGGAGATCGGCGACCTGCCGTTGGGCCTGAAGCTGTCCACGGTCGCCATCTTCGCGGCGCCGCGACCCTACGTCGCGACGGTCGGCCCGGACAGGAACCATGACAGCAATGTCGCCGACGACTTCGTGGGTGATAGCGCGCACCGGGTCATCCGGCCCCCGGCAGCGTGGAACAACATGTACCGGACCGTCGACCTCCGCCTCGCCAAGGGTGTAGCCGTGCGCGGGGCTCGCAGAATGAGCGTGAGCGCGGAGGCATTCAACATCTTCAACTGGGACAACTACTCGGGCTTCGTCGGCCGCCAGACGGACGCGCTGTTCGGCAAAAAGAACGGCGTGTTCGCCCCGCGGCAGGGGCAGCTCGGGTTGCGCTACGAGTTCTGATCAACAGCGACATCTTGAAGCCTGGGGGAGGTTCTACGCCGCTTGCGGCAGGCGCGACGTCTCGTTCACGGCGCGCGGATCCCAGTCGGTCTCCGTTCTCGCGACGTACACGGCGGCGGTGAGATCCCCGCACACGTTGAGCGTGGTGCGGCTCATGTCGAGGACGCGCTCCACGCCGTAGACCACGCCGACCACTTCGGGCGGAACGCCGACCGTCGCACACACGACCATCAGGAGGGGGAGCGAGCCGCCGGGCACGCCCGCCGTACCCACGGCCGTGATCACGCTCAGCACCATCGCGATCACCTGCTGGCCGACCGTGAGATTCACGCCGAACAGTTGGGCGAGAAACAGCACCGTCACACCCTCGTACAGGGCGGTCCCGTTGTGGCACATGGTGGAGCCCAGCGGCAACACGAATCCGGCGATCGTCGACGGGATCTTCAGATCCTGCTCGGCCACGGCGATGTTGGTCGGGAGCGTCGCGTTGCTCGAGCTGGTGGTGAAAGCGGTGACGATGCTCGGCGTGATCCGCCGCCAGAACACGACCGGGTTCAGACCGCCGAGGAAGCGGACCAGGAGCGAGAGGCTCACCGCGCCGTGGATCAGCAGGCCGACGAGCACCACGAGCACGTAGGCGAGCAGTTTCCGCAGGATATCCCACCCCAGGAGTGACGTGACGACGAAGATCAGCCCGAACACGCCATACGGAGCCAGATGCATCGCCATCCCGATGATCTTGGCGATCGCATCGCCGACGGCGTCGAGCACGGAGACGAGGGGCCGCGCCTTCTGCTCCGGGATCAGCGTGAGGGCCGCGCCGAACACCAGCGCGAAGAAGATGATGCCGAGCATATCGAGGTTCGCGGCCGCCTGGATCGGATTGCGCGGCACGATGTTCACGAACAAGTCGACGCCGAACGTCGTGGTCCCACCCGCCTGGAGGCCGGCGACCTGCCCACGGTAGGCATCGAGCAGCTGCTGGCGCACCTCGACGGGCACGCCTACGCCCGGACGCACGACATTCACGAGCAGGATGCCGATCACGGCGGAAATCACGGTGGATAGAAGGAAGTAAGCGAGCGAACGCACGCCCACGCGACCCACCTTCCGGATGTCACCGAGTTGTGCCACGCCGAGCGTGATGGACGTGAAAACGAGCGGAACGACCGTCATCAGGAGAAGCCGCAAGAAGATCTGACCCAACGGACCGGCGACGTTCGTGTCCACCCAGCGCACCCACGCCGCCCCGCTCGCCCAGAAGTTCACCGCGAGACCGCACAGCCCGCCGGCCAACAAACCCAGGAAGATCTTGGTGTACAGCTTCACGGCACCGCTTTTGGTGTCACGTGCAGCTTACTGTGGCGATAACCGTAGAAGATGTAGAGCGCGAGACCGATGATCAGCCAGACCGCGAAGCGCACCCACGTCTCGAAGGGCAAGCCGACCATGACGAAGAGGCACAACACGGCACCCGTCAGCGACACGACCCACACCAACGGCACCCGGAACGGACGGGGACGTGCGCGGTCCGTGTAGCGCAGCACCAGGACCCCGATGCACACGAGGACAAACGCGAAGAGCGTGCCGATGTTGGTGAGGTTGTACGTCTCACCCGCGTCTCCGATGAGGGACCACAACCCCACGAAGATGCCGGTAATGAGCGTGGTGATGTGCGGCACGCGTGTCCTGGCGTGTACCTTGGCCGCCCACGGCGGCAGCAGGCCGTCCCGGCCCATCGCGAAGAAGATGCGCGGTTGACCGTACTGGAACACCAGGAGTACGGCCGACATCGAGACGATTGCTCCGAGGGCGACGATCCATCCTACGGTCGTGAATCCGGCGCTGTTCAGCGCCTTCGCGAGCGGATCGGCGACGCCCAGCTCCGTATAGGGCACCATCCCCGTGAGGACGCCGCCGACGATCATGTAGATCACCGTGCAGATGGCGAGCCCGCCTAGAATCCCGATCGGCAGGTTGCGTTGTGGGTTCTTGGTCTCCTCGGCGGCGGTGGAGATCGCGTCGAACCCGATGTAGGCGAAGAACACGATCGCGGCGCCCTGGTGAATGCCGCGGAATCCGTTGGGGGCGAAAGGGTGGTAGTGCGCCGCGTCGATGTGGGTGAGCCCGGCGACGATGAACAGCCCAAGCACGAGCAGCTTGATGGTCACCATGATGTTGTTCGCCGTGGCGCTCTCACGCACCCCGAGCATGAGGAGCCACGTGATCAGCATGACGATGACGAAGGCCGGGACATTGACGAGCAGCGGAATCCCCGCCACGTGGGGCGCGTTCTGCAGCAGCCCGTGGACGGACGAATCGGGAGAAAGGAGCGCCGTGCGGTACCCGGTCGTGAGCCACACCGGCAGGTGAACGTGGAAGCTGCCGAGCAGCGAGGTGAAGTAATCACCCCACGAGATGGCGACGGCCACGTTGCCGACCGCGTACTCGAGAATGAGGTCCCACCCGATGATCCATGCGACCAACTCTCCGAGGGTCGCGTACGAGTACGCGTAGGCGCTGCCGGCCTGCGGGATCATCGCGGCAAGCTCGGCGTAGCACAGGCCCGCCAGGGCACACGCCACGCCGAGCAGGAGGAAGGACAGCACCAACGCGGGCCCTGCCCCGCTCCGCACCAGGTGACCCGCCGCGTCGTATTGCCCCGCCGCGGCGGTGCCGATGGCCCCAAAAATACCGGCGCCGATCACCGCGCCGATGCCCAGCATGATGAGGTCGCCCGCTCCGAGCGCCCGCTTCAGTGCGTAGGGGCTTTCTCCCTCGACCAGCAGCTCCGAGATCGGCTTGCGCCGAAGGAGCTGCCGCGCGTTAGACAAAGAGCGGCGCCAGCACCAGCGTGACCGTGCTCAGCAGCTTGATGAGCACGTGCAGCGACGGGCCGGCCGTGTCCTTGAACGGATCGCCCACCGTGTCGCCCACCACGCCGGCCTTGTGCGCCGGACTGCCTTTCCCGCCGTACTCCCCGGTCTCGATGAACTTCTTGGCGTTGTCCCAGGCGCCGCCGCCGTTGTTGAGCAGCGTCGCCATGAGAATGCCGCCGATCGTGCCGACCATCAGGAACGCCGCAACGGTCTCGGCGCCCAGGTGGAACAGCTTGAAGAACAGGCCGACCGCGATCGGCATCCCCACCGCGAGCAGGCCCGGAGCTACCATGGCTTTCAACGCGCCGATGGTCACGATGTCGACCGCGGTGCCGTAATCGGGCTTGGACGTCCCCTTGAGGATCCCGGGATCGGCCTGGAACTGGCGGCGCACTTCCTTGATGACGTTGACAGCCGCCTTGGTCACCGCGCTGATCGCGAGCGCCGAGAACCAGAACACCAGCATGGCGCCCAGCAGGCCGCCCACGAACACCTCGGGCTTGGAGATATCGACCGATGCGAGCGGCGAGCCGAGCGCCGCGACTTCGTCCAGGTACGCCGAGAACAGCAGGAACGCCGCGAGCGCCGCCGACCCGATCGCGTAGCCCTTGGTGAGCGCCTTGGTCGTGTTGCCGACGGCGTCGAGCCGGTCGGTACGCTTGCGGATCGCCTCCGGCTGGTGCGACATCTCGATGATGCCGCCGGCGTTGTCCGTAATGGGCCCGAAGGTGTCCATCGCGAGGATGTAGGCCGCAGTGCCGAGCATGCCCATCGTGGCCACGGCCGTCCCGAACAGCCCCGCGTGGGCGAGGCCGCTCGACGCGCCGAGCCGGTACGAGGTGATGATGGCGGCGGAAATGGTAAAGGTCGGCAACGCGGTGCACTCGAGGGCCACGGCGAATCCGGCAATGATGTTCGTCGCCGGGCCGGTGACCGAAGCCGCCGCGATCGACTTCACGGGACGGTAGCGGTATTCGGTGTAGTACTGGGTGATGTAGACAAAGGCGATGGAGGTGACGATGCCGATGACGCCGCACAGCGCGAAGTGCCACCATGCGTCGGGGTGGGATGCCGGATTGAGCAACCAGTAGGTCCCGCCCACGAACCCGACCGCCGCGAGCAGCGCGGTCCACATATACCCGCGGTTGAGCGCGTGCATCGGGTCTTCGTCCTCGCGGGCCTTCACCACCAGCACGCCGACGATCGACGCCACCAATCCGAACGCCCGCGCCACGAGCGGGAAGAGCATCAGGCCCACCACCTGGACTGGCGTAAACACGCCCAGATTCGCGGCCGCCAGACCCGACCCCAGGATCATGGCGCCGATGTTCTCGGCGGCCGTCGATTCGAACAGGTCGGCACCGCGCCCGGCACAGTCGCCCACGTTGTCACCCACCAGGTCCGCGATCACGGCGGGATTGCGAGGATCGTCCTCCGGGATCCCCGCCTCGACCTTGCCGACCAGGTCGGCGCCGACGTCGGCGGCCTTGGTGTAGATGCCGCCGCCCAGCTGCGCGAACAGGGCCACGAACGACGCCCCGAAGCCGTACCCGACGATCATCAGGGGGATCTTGGTGGGCGCGAAGTGCAGCCCGTCGAGCACGGTATAGAGGAGGCCGACGCCGAGCAGGCTCATGGCCACCACGAACAGGCCGCTCACGGCCCCGCCGCGCAGCGCGATCTGCAGCGCCTTGTTGAGGCTCGAGCGTGCGGCGCTCGCGCTCCGGATGTTCGAGCGCACCGCCACGTACATGCCGACGAGGCCCGCGATCCCGGAGCAGAGGGCGCCGAACAGGAAGGACAGCGTAGTGGTGAGCGCCAGCGTCGCGGCGGCGGGCTCGCCCTCGTGCGGCTTGCGGAAGAACGCGTACAGTACGTAGATGAGGGCCCCGAGCGCGATGCTCAGGAGACCGATCGTGCGGTACTGCCGCCGCAGGAACGCTTCGGCGCCTTCCTGGATCGCGTCGGAGATCTTGCGCATGTCGGCGGTGCCGGTGTCCTGCCGCAGCACGTAGCCCCGCAGACCCCAGGCGACGACCAGGGCGAGGACCGAGAGGCCCAGGACGAGAGCAATGAGCATAGTGAGTTGTGACTCCTTGGAGCCCGCCCAGGGGGGCGGGGCGGGTCAGTTGCCGATGCGCAGGGGGACGATGACGACGTCCGCCAGGGTCCGTCCGCCCCGCGTGTGCGCCGGGTAGAACTGATACGCCATCATGCGCCGTTGGAACTCCCGGTTGTACGCCGCGTCGGCGATCGGGGGGTCCACGTCCACGCGAGTGACGCGTCCGTCGGCCGCCACCCAGAACGACACATGCAGGGTGCGGCCGACCACTGAGCCGGGCACCTGCGCCAGCGGCGGAAGAATCGCCGTCCGCGGCGCGGCGTGAAGAATGTAACCGCCTTCGTCGCCCGTTCCAGGCCCCGCCCCCGCCGCCGTCCCCACCCCGGTTGCCGGGCCACCACCACCCGCCCGCGCTCCCTCAGCACCACCCGTGCCACCGGACACCGGCATCACGGGGAGTGGCAGGGTCGCGCGCGGGAGGTCGACGGGTGGCAGCTCGATAGCGATGCGGCGGAGCCCCGACAGATCGGCCAACGGCACGTGGGGCGTGAGGGCGACATCGACCGACGCCGGCGTCCCACGGGACAGCACGAAAAAGTTCACGGCGTTGGGCGCTACCGGCGGGGCCGTCCGGCCGGTCGACTCCTGCCCCCGAATGAGGAGCGCACCGATCACGCTCGCGTGCGCGAGCACGGCGAGCGCCGCGCCCGGCGCGACGCCCCGGGAGGGGAGCGGCAGGCGAAGCCCAGGGATTGGGGGACGGGCGTCGGGTGCGTTCACGATGCCTGGGGTATACCCCAAAACGAATGCAGGGGCGCAACATGCTGCGCCCCTACCTATCCCCCGCCCGCCCTCGCGGGCGGGCCTATTTCTTGGCCTGCTCGGGCGGCGTGAAGCCGATCACCTGGACGCCCGCGCCGTGCGCGATGTCCATCGCCTGCATCACGTCGAGATACTTGCGGTTCGGCGCCGCCTTGATGAACAGCAGCTTGGCGGGCCGCGGGTCGTAGATCTGATGGAACGCCTGGTCCAGCTGGCTCACGCTGTAGGGCTGGCCGTTGATCGCGTACGCGCCGTCGGCCTTGAGCTCGAGTACGATCTGGCTCGACTGCTGCTGCTTCTGCTTGTTCTGCTGCTCGGGCGGGACCTGAACGTCGAATGCCTTGCGCGACAGGGGCTGGGTGATCATGAAGATGATCAGCAGCACGAGCAGGACGTCGATCAGCGGCGTAACGTTGATCTCGGAGCTGAGTCCTTCGCCGCCGCCGGAGGATCCCATCGCCATGGGTCAGTCCCCTTCTTTCTTCTTGGTGAGCGTCTGCTTCTGCTCCGTGATCGCGCCGACCACGCGCACGCCCGCCCGCCGGGCGATTTCGATGGCCTGCTGGACGCGGCCAAACTCGATGTTCTGGTCGGCTTTCAAGAACAAGACCTTGTCCTTGGTGCGGCTCTCATAGATCGTCTGCAGGCGCCCGGGCAGCTGGTCGTCCGGTATCTGCCTCGGTCCCGGTCCCAGGTCGAGCCAGAACTTGCCGTCCTTGTCGATCCCGAGCTTGACCTCGTCCTGTCCCTCCGGCCGGTTCTCGGGGTTCGCGGAGCGCGGGATGGTGGCCTGGAAGCCGGCGGCGATCAGGGGCGTGACGATCATGAAGATGATCAGCAGCACCAGCATCACGTCGATGAGGGGCGTGACGTTGATGTCGGCCTTGACGGCTGCCCGGGCGCTAGTGGCTGACAGGGCCACTGGTCTGCGACGCCTTCTGCGTCTGGAATTCCTTGGTGAAGATCGACCGGCCGAACTCCGACCCGACGCTCTTGATCAGGTAATCGATCAGCTCTTTCGACGTGTACGTCATCTCGACCGAGAGGAAGTCGATCTTGGTGGTGAAGTAGTTGTAGAGCCACACCGCGGGAATGGCGACGATGAGTCCGAACGCCGTGGTGATCAACGCCTCCGCGATACCGGCCGACACCGAGGCGAGCGAGCCGCCACCGCCCGAGGCCGCCATGCCGGTGAAGGCGTTCACGATGCCCATCACCGTTCCGAGCAGGCCTACGAACGGCGCCGTGGACCCGGTGGTGGCCAGGATGCCGAGCCCGCGCTTCAGCTCGGCCGCCACGATGAGAATCTCGCGCTCCACCGCGCGCTCCACCGAGTTGATGTCGGCCGCGGTGATGGTGGCGCGATCGCGCAACAGCGGCTTCACCTCGGAGAGCGCCTCGCCCACCACGCGCGCCACGTGGCTGCGGTTCTGCTTTTCGGCGAGCTTGATCGCGCCGTCCAGCTGCTCCTCCTGGAGGAAGCGCGAGAACTCGGGTGCGAATTTCCGGGTCTGCCGCTCCGAACGTACGATCTGGACCAGCTTCTGGACGGCGTTCGCCCACGAGATGACCGACATGACGGCCAAGACGACGACGATGAACTTCGCGAACGGACCCATCGTCACGAACAGATCGTAAAGCGAGAGACTCATGTGCGCAGGCTCCTTTGGGCGCTACTGTTTGAGGCGGAAATCGATGGGTATCTGCACCAGCACCCGCACCGCGCGGCCGTGCACGCGCGCCGGGCGGAACAAACACTTGAGCACGTAGTTCTTCGCGGATTGATCGAACCCGGGGTTCGGGCTCTGCAGCACCTTCACGGAGGGCGGCTCGGCACGACCCAGTGTGTCGACGATGGCCTGCACCAGCACGCGCCCGGTAATCTGCGCCTGCTTGAGCAGCTCCGGGTACACGGGGACCGGCCCCGAGAGCACCGCGGGCTTTTCCTCGACGATCGCTTCCATGAACACTTCGTTGCCCGTGGGCACGATCCCCGTGGCGACGCCGCCCTCCACACCCGTTCCTGAATAGTCCTTCGGATCGAAGTGCTCCTGCAGGTTCACGGGAGGAATGTTGGTGGGGATCACATCGGGCGCGACGACGGTCTGGAATCCCTTCAGCGGCACATCGAGCTGGACGGGCTGCTGCTCGGGCGGCTTCTCCTGCTTCGGTTGGTCGACGAATACGAGCGCCGTGTCGACCTTGACGGAGTTGTCCGTCTGACCGGCGTTCAGGGTCGCGTACACGGCCGCCGCGATAACGACGGTGTGCGCTACCAAGGATACGGCGTTCAGGCCGAACGTCCGCTTGCGGTTCTTGGTGCGCTTGGACTCGATCAGATGGTCGAACACGAGTAGTCGCCCTCCGGCGTGATCGGTGTCTCCATATGAAATAGTAACCTCATCGCTTTGCCCGCTAGTGGAGCGGGCATTACAATACGATGACAGCCGGAGGCGCTTGAGGCGCCCCTGCATCAGCACCCAGCCCGGCGCCCGCCTCCCTACGGCCACCCCCGCAGCGTGAAATCGATCGGCAGATGGATCAGCACGCGCACGGCCCGGCCATGCACCCGCCCTGGTCGGAACAACGCTCGCCGCACGTAGGCGAGGGCCGCGGCGTCGAAGCCGCGGTTGGAGCTCTCGACGACCACTGCGGCTCCCTCCGCCCGGCCGAGCGTGTCGATCACAGCCTGGAGAACCACGCGACCCTGGAGGCCCGCGGCTCGAAGCAGGTCGGGGTACACGGGCGGCGGGCCGGCGAGCAACACGGGGGGCTCCTCGACGGACATCCAGTCCGCTGGAGCCTCGCCAGCGTCGCCCGCCGGTCCCGTCCCGGCCACGCCGCGCATCACCACGAAGGGCTCGATGCGCCCTCCCGCGTCGATGGGCGGAAGCCCGACGGGGAGCACGCGTGGCGCGTCGACGACGATCTCCGGGGGCCCCGGAATGTCGACCGCGACGTCGCCTCGTCGGTCACGCCCGAGCGGCTCGGGCCAGGCAATGATCACGGGCGAGTGCTCCGCGCTCACCGCGCGCGCGGGCTCGAGCGTGGCCAGTACGGCGGCCGCGACGATCGCGGCGTGGGCCACGACGGCGATCAGCCCGCTGGGCACCAACTCGCGGCGGGCGGTCGCTCGTGTGCCGGATTCGATCAGCAGGTCGAGCATGGAGATCCTCCCCATACGAGGTCTCCAACACACTGTCTCGTCCGGCTTACGGTGCGATGGACCCGGCGTGATAAAGTGATGACGAGCGGGTTAGGAGTCTGCGGCGGGCGGCTCCCACGGCAGGGTGACGATGAACGTGGTCCCGCGTCCCGGGCGGCTCACGACGTCGATCCGCCCGCCGTGCGCCTCGGCGATCCACTTGCAAATGGCGAGGCCCAGGCCCGCGCCCGGCCGTTCACCCGTGCGGGTGCGTGCCGAGTCCGCGCGCCAGAACCGGTCGAAGATGTGAGGCAGGTCGCCGGGCGCGATGCCGATGCCGGTGTCGGCGACGCTAAGGGTGAGTTTGCCGTTGACGGGCCCCAGCTGCAGGCGCACGCTCCCGCCCGCCGGCGTGTATTTCACGGCGTTGGTGAGGAGATTGAGGATCAGCTGCCGAATCCGGGTCGCGTCCACCGACACCACCAGCGGGTCGGCAGGCGTCGTCACTTCCATCTGCACGCCCGCCTCCTCGGCGAGCAGCTCACCCGTCTCACGCGCCTCCTCGACGATGCCGCGCAGGTCGACGGGCTCGCGGTGCAGCGGCGCGATCCCCTCGTCCGCGCGCGCCAGCGTGAGCAGCGCCTCGACGAGCTCGGTCATGCGCTTGATCTCCTGCAGCGTCTCCTCCAGCGTCGCGAGGGTGTCCTGGGGCAGGTTGGGCGTGGTGATGGCGCGCTCCACACCGGCGCGCAGCACAGTCAGCGGCGTCTTGAGCTCGTGACTGGCGTCGGCGGTAAAGCGTCTCAAGGTGGCGAAGCTCCGCTCCAACCGGGTCATCATCTGGTTCAGGGTTTCGGCGAGGCGGCCGAGCTCGTCCTTCACCAACGGCTCCGCCAGCCGGCGATGCAGGCTCCGGCCGTCCGTGATTTCGCGGACCTCGGTGATGATCTGGTCCACCGGGCCGAGCGCGCGTCGTGAGATCCAGGAGCCCATGAGCAGGGCCACGGCGACGCCAAAGGGCAGGACGAGCGCGAATGTGGCGAGGAGCTGATCGGGACCCAGCTCGGCCGAGCGCACGTTCGCCCCGGCGAGGATGGCGCCGAACTGCGGACCCGCATCGGTGAGAGAGCGGACCGCGTGGCGAATCGTGGGCCCGTCGGGCTCGATGCGGAAGCTCCCCGGGACCCGGCCGGACACGGGAGCGATCGCGATGCGGCGCAGCTGCTCCACCTGCTGAAACGTGAGCGCCCGGGCATCCGACGACGCGAACAGCAGACTGCCGTCGCGCGCGGTGACGATCAGGATGTCGGGGACCGCTTCGAGCAGCGCGGCGACGTCGGGGATGAGCACCGGCCGTCCGGCACTGTCCGGCCGCACCAGCACGCCGCGGGCCCGGTAGCTCTCCGCCAGGATGCCCGCCGTGAGCGACGCCTCCGAGCGCATCCGCTGGTCGAGGTCCTGGTAGGAGGCGCTGCGCCGGTCCAGATAGAGGACCGCGGCGAACGCGGCGAGCGTGAGCGCGAGGGCCGCCGAGTACCAGGCGGTGAGCCGACCGCGGATCGTCTGCATGTCAGGCCTTCACGACGTAGCCCACGCCACGCACGGTGTGAATCAGCTTCGGCTCGCGCGCGTGGTCGATCTTCTTGCGGAGCCGCGTGATCACGACATCCACGATGTTGGTGCCGGGATCGAAGTGATAGTCCCAGGCGTACTCGGTGATGAGCGTCCGCGACATGACGCGTCCATGGTGGCGCATCAGATACTCGAGGACCGCGTATTCCTTGGGCGTGAGCTCGATGAGCCGGCCGCCGCGCCGCACCTCGCGACTCCCGGTGTCGAGCGTCAGGTCCGCAACCCGCAGCACCGGCGGCGCGATCGCCTTGGGGCGCCGGCCCAGCGCCTCCACGCGGGCGAGCAGCTCTTCCAGGGAGAAGGGCTTCGTCACGTAGTCGTCGGCGCCCATCTTGAGCGCCTGCACCTTGAAGTCCACGGCGTCCTGCGCGGTGAGCACCAGCACCGGGATCCCCTCGCCCCGATCACGCAGCGTGCGCAGCACCTCGAGCCCCGACAGCGCGGGCAACCGGAGATCGAGCACCAGCATGTCGTAGTGGCCGCCCGCCGAGAGGCGGAGCCCTTCGGCACCGTCGCCCACCAGATCCGCGTTGAACCCGGCCTCGGTCAGGCCGCGCTTGACGTATTGTCCGACGGTCTTGTCGTCTTCGACGACCAGAATCTTCAGCCGATGGGGAGATATACCCTGAAGTTCGAACCGACGCCTACCTGCGATTCGACGTCGATCCGCCCCCGGTGTTCGGCGATGATGCCGTAGCAGATGGACAGACCCAGGCCGGTGCCGCGTCCCTGGGGTTTGGTGGTGAAGAACGGCTCGAAGATCTTGGGCAGGTCCTCCCGCTTGATCCCGGTGCCGGTGTCGATGAATTCGAGCAGGATCTCGTCCACCCGGTCCGGGTTGATGCGGCTCCGGACGGTGAGCGTGCCGCGCGAGTCCATCGCGTCCAGGGCGTTGAGCATGAGCGCCATGAAGCTCTGGATCAACCGCTCGTGGTCGGCGAGCACCGCCGGCAGGCCCGTCGCCAGCTCCCGCACCACCGTCAACCGTTTGAACCGCGCGTGGTGCTTGAGCAGGAACAGCGTGCGCTCCACGACGCCGTTCACGTCCGTGGGCTTCTTGTCACCGCTCTTGGGGCGCGAAAAGTCCAACAGGCTCTCCACGATGCGACGGCAGCGCTGGACTTCGGTGTCGATGATCTTCAGGTACTCGTCGTAGCCGTGGCGGTCCGGCGGCGCCAGGTCCGCGGTCCGGAGCGCCAGCGCCTCGCAGCAGGCGAGGATCGTCGCCAGGGGGTTGTTGATCTCGTGCATCACACCGGCCGCGAGTTGGCCGACCGCAGCGAGCTTCTCCGTCTCCGTGAGCCGCTGCTGGGCCTGGCGCCACTCGGTGATGTCCTCCCCTATGGTGATGACGTGCGAGATGGCGCCGCCATCCTGATGCATCGGAATCTTTGTGATGCGGTAATGGCGCGCCTCGCCCGTCGCCTGCGATTCCATTTCGACCTGCTGCAGCTCGCCCGTGGCGAACACGCGGTCGAACTCCTGCTTCAGGAGGTCGCGCGGCTGGCGGTCGAGCACGTCGAAGATCTCGCGCCCGACGGCGTCCTCGCGCGACACGCCCTGCGTTCCCGTCTCACGCTTGCGGTTCCAGGCCCGGATCCGGTAGCTGCGGTCGATCACGTACAGCCCGACCGGGAGGGAGTCGATGATCTGGGCGGCGAAGCTGCGCTGCGCCTCCATTTCGTGGGTGCGCAGCGCCACCTCGGAGGCGAGGTCCTGCGACAGCTCCGTCGCGGCGAGCATGGGGGCGAGAATGCGGGCCACCACGACGACCACGTCGTGCGCGATCCCTTCGTAGCGCCCAGTGGGGATGACGACCTCGAGCGCTCCGAGAGGCTCGTCGTCGTGGATCAGGGGCAGCCGCACGACCGAGCCGCCCGGAACACCCTCGCGCTGCGGCCCGTGTCGCACCCACTCGGCGACCGGCGGCGCGTAGCCTGCCACGTCCACATCGTCCCCGGACGTGGTGACCGATGCGAAGCGCGAGCCGTCGGGTGTGCGGAGCCAGAGGCGGCAGCGGCGCAGGTTGAGACCGCGCCGCAGCGCACTCACCACGCCGTGCAGGGCCTCCCCGGAAGCGAGGCCCGCCTGCAGCACCGACGCTACTTCCGCGATGACCCGGATACCGGGATGCTCGGTATCGAGGGAGGGGACTGCCATCGGCGCTAAACTAGCGCCGTTCCAACGCTGGTGCCAGGATTCGGAGCCCGGGTCCGTTCCAAGTCTTTCGTTGGAACGGCACTAGGGATGCCGCTCCCGCCGCGCCAGCGGCACGTCGAAGCGCACACCCAAGAATGCCCGGACCAGGGTGGCGGTGCCGAAGAATGCCGTGGGTCCGAACACGACTCCGAAATTGCCGACCCGCAGGCCCGGAAGGACGGAGACCGCACCCCACGGAGACCCGATCTTGAGCGGCGAGTGCGCGCCGGCGTAGCCCGTCGTCTCGACCGTGACGTCGAGTCCCACGCGGCTCGGCGCCGTGTCCGAACCGAACTCGGCGATGGTCAGGGCGCGGGTCCGGGCGGCGAGGGTGGCGCCGAAGACGAACCCCTGCGAGCCGCCGATGATCGCGCCCTGATCGATGAATTCACCGAGCCGCGCACCGAGCGACAACGCCGCAATCGGTCCGGAGCGCAGCCCGCGTCCGTAGCCGACATCGAAGCCTTGGATTTGCCACCCGCCGCCGACCGTGTAGGCGAGGCCGAGCGTCAACAGCCCGCCGCGCGTCTCCTGCGCGGCGAGCGGCGTGGACAAACCGGCGAGGGCCGCCAACATTGTGACCATGGACCGACGCACGTTCGTTCTCCTCACCGGCACGGTTTCGAGCGGCCTGATCCGCGCGCCGCAGGCACGGCGCGCGGCCGCAATCGGGAGGCTGCGGTTCGAACTGGACGACCGCCGCCGCTGGTCACTGTGGTACTACGGGGACGGTGCTCCCGTTCCGCTGATCCGCGACGCGGAAGTGGTGACCTGGCTCGCCGACCGCCCCCTCGGCCTCGCCGACTTGGAAGATAGCACTGTCGGCAGCCGTCGCCCCCCCGGCGGCGACGCCGTCGTGGTGCGCGGCCGCGCCGCCGGCGTGTGGGTGGAGGCGGAGTTTCTCACGGCGGGCGCGGCCGAGGCCCCGCAGGCCGTCGTCACGGTGACGGTGTTTCCCGATCGCTACCTCCCCAGCGTGAAAGGCATACGCTTCTTCCAGCTCCCGGAGACCGGCGTGCTGGGCGGGCCGGGCCCGCTGGTCGCCCTCGTGAACGGCTATCACTCCCTCGACCCATGCCGCGTGGTGGCCGTGGGCGCACCAGAGGCGGCGGCCCTGGCGAGCCACGGCGCCCTCGGGCTCACCCGGGCGGGCCGGGGACTCGCGATCGCCTTCGATACGGGGGAGCCCGGCGAGGCCCGCGTCCAGCTGGGACCCGCTGGGCTCGAGGCGGCGAGCGAGTGGCTCCCGGTGCGACCGCTCCGACCCGAAGGCGACGCCTCGCGCATGCGGTTGGCGTTCGATCCGCAGGGCGACGGGCTCACCGCCCTGCGGGCCGTGTTCGTCCCCTCTTCGCCGATCGATCAGGAGCGGCTGGCACAAGCGGTGGCCCCCGCGGGGTGGTGCTCGCGCCAAGAGCTGGCGGGCGGCGTGAGTGAAGCGGACGTGGTGGCGAACACGGAATTTTGCGCCGCGAGCTTCGACCGCAGGTTTTTCCGCTACATCGAGCTCGACGACGGATATCAGCGGGCGGCCGGCGCCTGGGACACCAACGACAAGTTCCCGCACGGCCACGCCTGGCTGACCGATCAGATCCACGCGAAGGGGTTCAAGGCCGGGCTGTGGCTGGCGCCGTTCGCCGTCGCGGAGCGGGCGGGCGTTCCCGCCGAGCATCCCGACTGGCTGCTGCGCGACGCCGGCGGCCCCGTGGTGTGCGACACGCGCGAGTCGTGGGGCGGCCCGATCTACGCACTCGACGGCGCTCATCCCAAGGTCCAGCAGTGGCTGTTCGACCTGGCCCGCCGGGTCGTGCGCGACTGGGGCTACGATTATCTCAGAATCGACGCGCTCCGCTGGGCCACGCTGGGGACGAGCCACTACGGCGGCCTGACGCACGCGGAAGCGTACCGCGGCGGGCTGGGCGCGATTCGCGATGGACTCGGCACCGAGGCGTTCGTGGTGGGGAGCGCCGCCCCGCTGCAGCACGCCGTCGGACTCGTGAACGGGATGCGGATCGCTCCGGACGTCGCCGCCAGCTGGGGCGGGCTCCAGCCCGCGGCGCGCGCGGCGGGGCTGCGCAGCTTCTACCAGCGCTCGGCCTGGCTCAACGATCCCGACTGCCTCGTGGTACGGCCGCCCCTCACACCGACCGAAGCGCGGGCGTGGGCATCGCTCGTCGCGGTGACAGGGGGACTCACTCTCTTCTCGGACAACCTCCCGAAGCTCCCGCCCGAGCGACTCGCCCTGCTGCAACGCACCCTCCCGGTCGCGCCCGTGGGGGCCCGCCCCATCGACGCCGCCGTGGCGGAGCGCGACGTCGCGCCGGCGATCGTCGCCGGCGACGACGTGGTCCCGCTCAAGGCGCCTTGGCGCTTCCGAACCGGGGACGACGCGGCGTACCGCACCCGTGAATTCGACGAAGCGGCGTGGGAAACGATCCCGGTACCCCAACGCTGGAACGAGGCGGGGCATCGGGACTACAGCGGGTTTGGCTGGTACCGGACGCGGTTCTCGCTGCCACCACTCGTCCCCGCGCGGCCGGTGTACGTCGAGCTCGGCAAGATCGCGGACGCCGACGAGGCGTTCTTGAACGGCGTGAAAGTGGGCCAGACCGGAGACTTGCCACCCGGCGACCGCGGCGCGTCGCAGGCGTACCGCCGCTATCGCGTCGCCTCCGAGACCCTGAACTGGGGCGGGGACAACGTGCTCGCCGTGCGTGTGTTCGGCGGCACGGCAGGCAGTGGTGGCCTCTGGAGCGTGCACCGGGATACGCCGCCGCGCGCCTGGGTGGTCGAGGGCGCACCGCGCTGGTGGACCGTGGTACTCGTGAATTGGGACGACGAGCCACTCCCCACGGCGCTTTCCCTCGGCGCGCTCGGCATGGCGGGCGCCCGGTTCACCGCCTATGACGTGTGGCGCGACGTACCCGTCGCCGATCTCAAAGACGCGGTCACGGTCACGCTCGAGCCGCGCAGCACGCTCACGCTCGGGGTGCGGCCTGCCGCGGCGCGCCCGCTGGTGATCGGGACGACGCGACACGTGGTGCAGGGTGCGGTCGACATCACGGAGGAGACCTGGGATGCCACGGCGCGCACGCTCGCCGCGAAGTCGGTAAACCTCGACGCTCGTGCCTATGCCGTCACCGTCGCCGTCCCGAAAGGGATGCGGCCCGGCGCGTGCAAGGCGGACGTGCCTTGCACCGTGCGCCGGCTCGAGTCCGGACACGCGGTGATCGAGTGGCCTGCCGGGGGGGACGGGCGAGACATCAAGTGGGAATTGAGCTTCCGATCAACCCCAACAACGCGGAAAGGCAAAGACTAGACGCGCAGACGCGCCCTGTTGGCCTTCGGACTCGTCAACTCGATTCCGCGAATAAAATGCCTCTGGGCCACCAGGTACAGGATCAATAGCGGGATCACCGCCGCCGTCGCCGCCGCCATCTGATACGGCCAGTTCAAGTCGTACGCGCCGTGCAGGCGCGCGATCCCCACCTCCAACACCTGCATGTTCGGGGACGACGTGGCGACGAGCGGCCAGAAGAAGCTCTTCCATTGGTCGGCGAGGGCCAGCACGCCCAGCGTCGCGACCGCCGGCCCCGACTGCGGCAGGACCACGCGCCGGAAGACCGTCCATTCCCCCGCCCCTTCCAGCCGGGCGGCGTCTTCGAGATCCCGTGGAATGGCGAGAAAGAACTGCCGTAAGAGGAAGATCCCGCTGACGGACACGAGCTCCGTCGAGATCAATCCCTGGTAACTGTCCAGCCAGCCGAGCGCGCTGATGAGCAGGAACCGAGGGACGAGGAGCAGGACGACCGGAAGCATGAGCGCCAAGAGATAGCAGGCGAACACGCGGTCGCGTCCGGGAAATCGCAGCCGCGCGAAGGCGTAGGCGGCGGTGGTGCTGGTGAGCACCTGCCCCAAAGCCACGGCGACCGAGAAGATCGCGCTGTTGAGGAAGAACCGGCCGAACGGCGCGGCTGCGAGCGCGGCCGCGAAGCTCTCCGGATGCGCGCGGCGCAGAGTGTCCCCCTCTCCCAGCAGGGCGGTGGCGACCATATAGAGGAATGGTGCAAGCATGAGGAGCGCCATCGGCAGCCCGAGTCCGTAGGCAAGCCAACCCCGTCGCCGCACTCGTCGCGGTTTCGGTCTACGCATGTTCCACCCGCCGGTCGAGCAGCCTCAACTGTGTCCGTGTGGCCGCGAGCAGCAGCACGAACAGCAGGAGCGAGAGTACGCTGGCATCGCCGAACTGGAGCTGTTCCCAGGCGGTCCGGTAGATCCGATACACGATCACGTCCGTGGTGCCGACCGGGCCTCCCCCCGTGAGGACCGCGACCAGAGCGAACACCTGGCACGCCCCGAGAATCCCGGTGACCAGCACGAACAGGATCACCGGGCGGAGCAGCGGGAGTGTCACGCGCCGGAACCGCTGCCACGCGTTGGCGCCGTCCACGCGCGCGGCATCGACGTACGCCCGAGGGATGCTCTCGAGCCCGGCGTGGAACACAGCCATCTGATACCCGAGCTGCGTCCAGATCGAGACGATCATCACCGCGATGAGCGCGACTCCGGGATCGCCGAGCCAATCCACCCGTCCCAGTCCGGCGCGCGTGAGCAGCTGCCCAAACAGGTGATTGATGATGCCGACATCCGGCTGATACATCCACCGCCACACGAGGGCGACCGCCACCACCGACGAGACGGCGGGCAGTAAGAACAGCGTCCGCACGAGCCTCGCGCCCCGCGATCCCCCGCGGAGGAGCAGGGCGAAGGCGAGCGCCAACCCCATGGAGACCGGGACGTAGCCGGCGTAGAGCAGCGTGCGCCCGAGCGCCGCCCAAACCAGCGGGCTTCCGAGCGCTCGGGCGTAACCCGCCAGCCCGATGAGCGGCCGGGCCGGCTCGACGGGGCTGAATCGGTGCACGGACAGATACAAGGCGAACAGCAGCGGCGCGACGGTGAACGCGAGGAGGTGCAGCGCCGACGGCGCCAGGAAGCCCCACGCCGCCAAGGTCTCGTCCCGCTGCCGCGGCGATGTGGCGAGGCTCCAGCCGGCCAGCAGCGCTCCGAGCGGACCGAGCCCGGCCACGCCGAGCAGGACCGCGAGCCAGGGCGGCGTGCCGGCTTCCAGGGGGCGGGCCCTCAGCTCGACCCAGCGTCCGGGCGCGAGCCGCACGGCGACCACGGCGCGCACGACGCCGGCGACATCGCGTCGCACGACACCCGAGCCGAGTGAGTCCCCCGGTACCACCTCGGCGCCGCGAGCGATGGGCCCGAGACTGGCGGGCGCGACGCGGGTCTCGGGGACCCGGGCCACCGCCTCCTGCATGAGCAGCCGTGCATCGGAGAGCCAGTGATCCGTGGCCTCGCGGCCGGCCAGCCGTACGTCGGCAAACATCGCCACGCCGAACAGGCCGGCGGCCGCGCCGTAACGCCCCAGCGCCTGGCGCCACGGCTCGCCCGTCCCGCCCATCGCGCGCACCGCCTGCACGCCGGCCACCACGAACAGCAACAGCGCCGCGAAAGACCACGGCGACATGGGCCAGCCTCCCCCTTGCGGTTGGGCCGCGACCGCGCCCACGACATCCCACCCGTCACGATCGAGCAGCGGCGCGAGCATCGCCTCCCCCGTCCAGCGCACGGCGACCTCGCGACGCAGCCGCTCGAGCGCCGCCGGCGGAAGCGGCGACGCCGTGGCGTGGACCAGGGGCGCGGTGCGGTCGTAGATCTCGAAGGCCGCCGCGAGTCCCGGAAGCCCGGCGAGCGCCCGCGCCCGGATCAAGAGCTGCGGCAGGTCGTACCCGCCGCCGCTGCGGGCCATCGGTGTGACGATCGCCAGGTACCCGGCGGCGGCGGCGGCGGCGCGGGCCGCGAGCCCCCGCTCCCATCGAGCGCGCGCCCAGCGTGCGGTGGCGAGCGGGAGCAAGGCGGCCGCTGCAAGGGTGACGAGTGCCGCCCACCGGGCGCGTGCGCGCAGTGTCATCGCGTGGCGCCCAGAAGCCGGTCCAGCTCGCGCGCCGTGGCGCTCGCCACGCGCGCCGGGTCGTCGTGGGTGATCACGATGCGGTCCATGAGATCGGTGAGCCGCTCGGCGACGTCTCGCCACAGCCCGACGCGCGCGCTCCAGGACGGCCGGCCGTGCGCGGCCGCGCGCAGGAACGCCGCGTCCCATCCGAGTGCGTCCGCCGCCGCCACGGCCCTGGCCGCTGCTGCGACCGCCGGCAACTCCAGCCCGGCCTCTCCCCACGCCACCGCGGCGGCGGAATCAGTGAGGTCCGCCGCCAGTTCCAACGCGGCCTTGCGCCGCAGGGTCATTGCAGGTACGGCGTAGCCCGACACGTAGAGCACGGTGGCAGACGGGACGCCCTCGCGGTGCGGGATCGCGACGAATCCGACGTGCAGGCGCCCGGCGGCCACGCTCGCACGCAGCCCGGGAATCGCCCAGTGACCCGTCGTCATGAGGGCGAGCCGGCCGCTCGCGAACAGGCGAGCGATGGCCCCCGGCGCGTCACGGGCATCGTGGATCCGCGGCGCTAGCCCCTCGCTCGTGAGCCAACCGGCATACCAGCGCAGCGCCTCGACCGTGGCCCGCGAGTCGAGACACCCCGATGCACGCCGGCCATCGGCGCACAACACGTCGCCGCCGCCCGCCCAGATCCACGGCAGCCACAGGGCGAGGCGTCCGTCGAAGGCGTTCCCCCACTGATCGATCGACCCGTCGCCGTCCGTGTCCCGCGTGAGCTGTTTCGCGACGCGAAGGAAGTCGTCCCACGTCCAGTCGTCCGTCGGATAGGGAATCGCGGCGCGATCCAGCAGATCCTTGTTGTAGGCGACCACTACGGGCGTATAGCCCCGCGGGAGCCCGTACAGCCCGGCGCCGCGGCGGAACACGGCCAGGAGCGTCTGGTCGTAACGCGCCGGGTCGACACCGATCCGCGCGAGATAAGGACCGAGGTCGAGGGCCACACCGCGGTCCACGACCCGCGGCACGTCTTCGGCGTCGAGTAGGAACACGTCGGGAGGGTCATCGCCGGCCAACGAGGTGAGCAGCGCGCGGCGGTACTCGTCCCGCGCCGCGCTCGAGTGTCGCACGAGCTCGAGGCCGGGATGGCGGGCGAGATAGGGTGTCAGCAGCCGCTCCTGAAGCTCAACCTCGGCCGCGCCGGCGCCCGAGTCGACGCGATCGGCGAGCGCGAGTGCGCCCCGTCCTCCCTCTTCCCGGCCGCCCCCACACGCCCAGCACGCGAGGCACAGCACGACGACGCGCCTCACGCGAGTCGCGCTCCCGCCGCGTCGAACAGATAGAGGTGCTGCCGGTCGAGCGTGACCCCGACGCGGTCGCCGGGTCGGAAGCCGGGGAAGCCCCCGACCCGCGCGACGACGCGCTGGCCGCCCGCGTCGACGTGTATGAGCGTGTCGGCACCCAGCGGCTCGACCACGCGCACCTCCGCCGTCGCCGTCCCCTGGTCGGGCGCGCACAGGCGCACGTGCTCGGGACGCACGCCCAGGTGGAGCTCACCCTCGTAGTGCTCCAGCGGGACGGCAATCGACCAGGTGCCGCAGTCGACCACTCCCCCGCCCCGCCCCGTTCCCCGCCCCCGGCCCTTCAGCACGTTCATCCCGGGGTTGCCGATGAAGCGGGCGACGAACACGTCGGCGGGCTGGCCATACACCTCGGCGGGCGTGCCCAGCTGCCGCAGCCGCCCGGCATCGAGCACCGCGATGCGCTGCCCCATCATCATCGCCTCGACTTGGTCGTGTGTGACGTATACGACGGTGACGCCGAGCGCGCGGTGCAGCTGCAGCAGCTCCGTGCGCAGCTCGCTGCGCAACGTTGGATCGAGGCTGGAGAGCGGCTCGTCGTAGAGAAAGACACGGGGCTCGCGCACGATCGCCCGACCCAGCGCGACGCGCTGTCGCTCTCCCCCCGAGAGCTCCGCCGGCCGGCGCTCGAGCGCTGCGGTGAGCCCGAGCCGCTGGGCGGTCTGCTCGACCCGCCGCGCGATCTCCGCCGCCGGGACCCCGCGCACCTCGAGGCCGAAGGCGATGTTGCCCCGCACCGAGAGGTGGGGGTAGAGGGCGTGGCTCTGAAACACCATCGCCACGTCGCGCTCACCGGGAGAGAGATGCGCGACGTCGTGGTCTCCGATGAGGATCTCGCCTGCGCTCGGCTCCTCGAGCCCGGCGATGCAGCGGAGCACGGTCGTCTTGCCGCAGGCT
>Ga0209805_1000094_pt1 | contig 46950 bp, 47 predicted proteins | sample GraSoiAngelo_148_FD_185905 | JGI IMG/M metagenome (GOLD analysis project Ga0209805, IMG submission 185905) | Grasslands soil microbial communities from the Angelo Coastal Reserve, California, USA - 14_1009_09_20cm (SPAdes) (version 2) | ecosystem: Environmental > Terrestrial > Soil > Grasslands ...
ATCGTCGCCAGAAACGTGTCCATAGCCGGACCAGCAGGAACCCAGCTCTCCGAACACGGAGAACCAGCAGTCGAACAAGGAGCCACAGTAGCACGAGCCACATGAACCGAAGGAAGCTGGAAGTTGCTTGATATTGCACCGGAGAAAGACGCGAGAGAGAAGACGACAGCAAAGACTAGCATTAGCTTGACGATAGAGATTGTCTTCATTTTATTTTCCGAAAGGGGCTTTCGGCTTTCTCCCCTTAAAAGATTATCCCCCAATCGAATTCATCGTAAATCCGAAGCAAGACTCGGATATTTGCAGAATACCCTAACATTCTTCATGTACTCGCAGAACGCTCCCACTCTACAGTGCCTCATCCACATAACTTGGTTTCCTTCGAAGACGAGTCACAGTGAAGCCAACGGCAGCCAGCACGACAATTCCCAGACCAAGGGTCTCCCCTAGACTTAGAGAGAGAGAGCCTGAAGGTTGCGGGTCCACTAGCTGAACGTACCCTATCCCAATATTTCCTTTCGTGGAATTCGCCCCGCTCGGCTCTAGCACGACTGCGCTGACGCGGTAGACTCGCGGAACGTAACCCGTAGTGTTCCAAGTGACCGTGACGCTCGTGGCCTGGTGGAACGGTCCGACACTGAACGATTGACTTGGTCGATCGCCCAGCACACGTCCCTCTACTGAGATGGTCACATTGCTAGACTCCGCAATACTTCCATTGTTAATTACGTTGGCAATGATCTTTACGATAGCGCCAGGGTAGATCCCGAATTTCGGCTCGATCGTTATCTGCCCGGCGATGAGTTGTATGCGCACGGCGATGACCGGCACAATCTGGGTGCTAGACCATGAGATACCATAGCTGTCGATTACCGTCAATGTCACAGTCTGGTTGTGGATATTTCTGAAAACGTGTGATGTCACGTTTAAATCGGTGATGGATGAAATCGAACCGTCCGCCCATTCCCATCTATACAGCAGTATCAGCGCATTAGCATTCGTGGCTCGACTAGCTGTAGCGTTGAAGGTGATGGAGCGTCCGGGGAGCGCGATGGAAGGTGAGAATGTGAAGTCGGCGACGGGCGGTTTGCACAGGACAACGCCACAGAGGCGGTTGTTGAAGTACGCATCTTGAGTTGTGAGCGGGACCACAGTTGTGAGCTGCGCGTTTGCCCCACTTGCACATAGAGCACAGAGGAGAGAGCTGCCAAAGTCTTGCCCTGGTACAAGGTGCAGCTGGGTCAATCCGCGACCGACAATGTTGAATGTGATTTTTACAAGAATTCCAACAGGTGGCGGTGTTATGGAGACGTTGCCTTGGATGTAAGGACTGAAGTGTACGATGCCGGGACCGTCTACGGTGTCACAGGCTCCTGGGGGGTTAACCCCGTCTAGGCAGTTATAGAGAATCAGGACGTTTGGTCCTAGCACGTTGGAGGAGTAGTCGATGCTTGCAGCGCGGAGGACGGTGTAGTTGTAGGTAATTCTTACAACGAATTGGTTGATAGCACTTGAATTGTAAACATTAACGGTGTAGGATACCGTTCCAGAAGTGAGATTGGTATCAGAAACGTTGGAAGGCGTTATGGCCATGACTGCAGTAGACGACGAACTCGGAGTGAGTGGCGGAGCTTGTCGAGGAGGTGCTGCCATTGCAACCGGCTGAGTGCCGATTTGTAATGTGAAAGTGAGTAGGGTAATTGAGAGAAGGATGATCGACATCCAGAGCCGGGGAGAGCTGAGCCTACTCAATGGCCTCGAATCATTCACCTAGAGACAAGGATTGACTTAGCCGGGCCGGCCTCCCAGCGTTTTAAAAACTTATCCGGGCAATTGCGTAATGACGAGTCACAGAAATTTTGGCATGATGATCAGAGCTGGATCGGCGAGAGCTTTTAGAAAAGGGACGCAGAGCTGGACAGAGTTCTCTGATGTGAGGGCTGGTTCTGAATTGTACTTGCCATTCGCTTTAGAGCTGCAGAAATTCTTGCACCGAATTCCTCCGAGGGAGTCTACTTCATGATGGCTTTTAATCGGGACTAGGTGAATATGCCATAGTGGGCTATGGCTACTGATATGGCAACGGCGTCGACCGTCCCGCTTCCGGAGATGTCGAAGTAGGGACTGTACAGGTAGCAGATTGGGTTCTCAGGGTGCACGCTACATGGCTGGGCGCCATAGGCGTACTTGATCTGTGAGACGTCATTAGCAGTGGTCGAACCGTCCTGATCAACATCACCCGGGGGCAGGACATGGACAAAATGTGTCACAGTCATGCTATTATCGGGAGTGTTTCCCAGAGTCTCTCCTGGGACATTCGCCGCGGCCGCAGATATTCCGTACCAGCCGGGCTTTGTAGCGTCGAACACGGTCTTCCATTTGAAACTCACTACTGCTGATGCTCCAGCTGACAACTGCACGCTTGTAGGGCCCAGGCCATAGGATGTGGAGTTCGTGATGGTGAGTGTAACCATGACGTTCTCGGGGAAGTCACCCAAGTTCTTGACTGTGACATTAACGGTCAGATTCGCGCTCTGGCCTATGGCCGGAAAGCCTCCCGCATACCAGAAACCTGAGTAACTGGATAGGCTGATCAGGGAAACAGCAACATCATGGATCGGAGAGATGGGGTTGGTTGTCTTCAAGCCCCAAATGTCGAATCCGGTAACGCTGGGATCGGTCGAGTAGAAGGTCCAGATGTTCTGGTCTATGCCGGAATTATTCGATTGAACCGCAGCTGGATACTGGCTGTCGACACAACTCGTGGTGCCGCAAGAAACGGCGGTCAGAGCAGTTTCTACACTATTCCAGTGGGCACCACCGTCCACCGAATACTTCCCATATATGACGAAAGTGGATTGAGTCGAGCTCACTACGACGTTCCTGCTCCAGAAGAGCCAGAGAGTACCATTGCGATCCTGCATGATTGAAGGATTCACGTCTCCGGAGCAGAAGGTCCCGTTGCACAAGCTGACAACGGGATTTGGCGGGCTCCATCCGTTGCCATTGTAGCTCATGTAGTTGATCTGGTAGTGGCCCGTAGCACTCTGGCCTTTTGCAAACGCCAGCCGCTCTACACCGTCTTTTCCAACCATTACCGAGGGTTGCCAGTTCCAGTTGACGTCGGTTGCGGAAGTTATGCTTGTCTCCTGTGACCAAACACCATACTTCAAAGTCTTGTACACTAATTGTCTCATGACAGGCGTGGTACCGCTTACAGTATCATTGTCACGAGTCCAGACGAGCCAGAGAGTACCATCCCTTCCGACGGCCGCAGAAGGATAAGTGTCATTCATGCTTGTCGTACTGGTCACCTGTGTGTAGGCGGACCAAGTCCCTGCCTTTAGGGTTCGATAGTATATCTGGGAGTGAGTTGATCCAGTAGCTTGGTAGCTCCAGAACAGGTAGATAGTCCCGTTACTCGTCTGGGCAAGGGAGGGCATCTGATTTGTTCCACCCTGGATCGTGATGAAGGAGGGCGGCAACCATGTTCCATTGCTCAATCTGGTCGCGTAGAGAATGTTGAAGTTGGACGTGATTCCTCCAGACGGGTTATGGTTAGCCATCCAGGCTAGCGACAAGCTCCCGTCAAGCGCTGAGAGAACGGCGGGCTGAAGATCAAACCCAGGATATGCCTCAATGGGCCCGCAGACCTTCCAAGCAGCTGATGCCGAAGCAGAACAGGGAAGAGAGGCGTTGACCTGCTGGAATGGTGCCGCCAAACTGATAAGGGGGAGGAGTATCAAACATACGTCAATTAGAATTTTTCTCGCCGAAATCATTTCCGAATTGCACCAGCCTGTTCCTAGTCAGGTCCTTCCGCAAGGAACGTGGCCGGAAGTGTTTTTTGAGGCAGACGATATAAGACTTCTTGGTTGGAAAGTCGGGTCCAGGTAGAACTGTACCACCGGAGCCTCCCGATTCATGCTGTGGATTGAGAGAGGAATAACACTGGATCCTCTAGTGTTGTCCGGAAAAAGAAAAAGGAAAGGGGGTTTCGATCAGGGAATTGCGCTATGGCGTTACAGTGAATGTGGAGCCGGGGACGTTGTTCAGTATGCTTGTGCCCGTTAAAGCGTCCGGTGAGAGACCGACCATGATGATGGCTTGTAAGGAGAACGTGCCTCCTATGGAAGACATCTTCAGTGGAATCGTTATGGGGATGTTGTTAGCGTTGCCTCCTGCGTTAACCGCGATGGTCCCGCTTGTGCCGCTGGCAAACTGACCGTTGCTACCCACAGCTGTGATCTGCACGTTGACGTAGACGTTGCTCGCACCGGGGCTGGATATTCCAACCTTGAAGCTCGCCTTTCCGCCGCTTGCGGAGAAGGACAAGATACTGCTGAATTGTGCTAGCTGGTGTATGAACGGAGCTTGTATCACGTTCACTTTGAACGTGACTTCGCGGGTCAATAGTCCGTAGATCGCGATCAGTTTGACCGTGTATAGTCCAGGGGCTGTGTTGCTGAGCACTTGGATCTGTGGGCCGGCTACACCGTTCTCATCGACGAATACGTCCGGTGTGCCCGGTAGTGGGAAGGCATTGCCGTCATTCCTGCCGCACCGCGCGGTATCGCCTACCCAGGCGATCGGACCAGTGAGGCGGAGCACCGAGAATGGAATCTGTGTACCGTTGGGATAGTAAGTGTCTAGTAGACAGAGCTTCTGTCCCAGTTCCGGGACAAGTGTGCGTTGTACTGGGACCGCTGGCGTTCCAGGGTACCAGCCGGACGGTGTTGCAGCTACGGTAGCGGCGCCCTCGGCGTTGAGACCTCCAAGAGATGTCACAGTGATAACGTCGTGACTTACTATGCCTGTCTGGTTTGTAACGGTGACTGTTGAGTACTGTGGTGTCATAGCGAAGTCTTCGATGTTCAAGAGGAGTGTCCCGGAGGCCGTCGTGGTTCCGCTGGTGCCGGTTATCGTGGCCATGTAGAAGCCTGTGGCTGTGCTTAGAGGTGCGAAGATGATAAGAGTCGATGTCTTGCTGTCTTGGCCGATCAAGACCACGCTGGTCGGATTGATGCTCGTGGGGACGGTTGTCGACCCGGCGGAGTCTGGAACAGTCGTGTTGGTTACGCTTATCGTGAGGCCAACGGTGCCTGCGAAGTTGTTGACGCTCGTCACAGTGATCTGCGCGGCTGCACTTGCTCCTCTAAAGACTCCGATGTTTCCTGGGAGGAGGTTGACAGAGATGCCCGGTGTGCCGACGATGACTGTGATGGTGGCTCTGTGAGTTAGAGAACCGCTTGTGCCTGTCTCAGTCACGGTGTAGCTTCCGGACGCAACGCTACCGGCCACGGAAATGGTCAGTGCGAAGCTGCCTGGTGCCGTCACCGTCTTGGGGCTTGGAGTAGCAGTAATGCCAGCTGGAGAAGTAGCAGAAACGCTTACCATGCCTGCGAAGCCGGCTAGGCTAGCGACGTTTACTGTGGTCGTGCCAGAAGTACCGGCAGGTATGTTGACGCTCGATGGAGTCGCTGATACTGTGAAGTCAGGGCTTCCAACCTCAACAGTCACGCTAACACTGTGTGTAGGCACTACAGAGGAGAATACTCCCTCACCTGTAGCAGTTACAACCACGGTGTAGGTTCCTGTCGCTGCTGGTCCAACGGAAAGAGTTGCAGTGTTCGTCGTAAACGACACGAGATCTACTGGAGAGCCACTTACACTGGCCGATATGGTGGGAGTGGTAGACGTAACCATGACGTCGACACGGTCACCATAACCGCCTACCGCTGTCAGCCTTATAGTAGAAGTACCTGTGGCGCCGGCAGCAATGATGATTGGGTTCGGACTCGCGCTTGCGAGAAAGTCAGGGGTCGAGACGGTTGCACCCTGTGGCGTTGCCTCTGGGATCGAGCTCCCACCTAAGAACACGTTGACACAGACCCCGGGAACACTGGAAGAGCCAGTGCAACCGGTCTGGTAGCCGATATCGGCTCCAGCAGTGCTAGCGACGACCTTGTAGATGGCAGTGAAGAGCAGTCCGGTAGTTGTGCCTGAGGTCGGGTTGCCTACAGCTGCAAAGTGGAGAGTGTCGATCGTGTCAGTGGCTAAGCATGTGGATCCTGCAACGAGTACACCCTGGAGACACTCCACGGCTGGAGTTGCTGCCGTAACGACGCTGCCGGTCAGGTCAACACCTGTTGGTACGAGGAATGCGTGGTCTGCGAGCAGAGTGATGTCGAAGCCGCTCAGAGCACTGGATCCTGAAACCACGACCGCGACTCTGACTGAAGAGCCCGTTGTGGCCGGGATCGAGACTGGGGGCGTAGCACATGTTGTTGAGCCGTTAGGTCCTAAGCAGACTAGGCCTGCCGCGTGAGCGGGAGGAAGAGCGGGGATGATGAACAGAGATGCGAAGAGGATGATTGGTAGTATGACTAGTGGTTTGATGTTATTTTTCACAAATAGCACCCTATTTTCCAACGTGGTACATGGATTTTGTCAATATAAGAGTTTTCGGAGATGCATTGTTCGGTTATAGCCACGAAACACTTGAGATTGAGAAAGACTTCCACGGTATTCCATGAATATACGCCGTTCGAGAAGATGAGAAGAACATCGAATACTTGCGCGAGACTATGACGGGGAATGAAAAATCATTCCAGGAGAAAACTGTTCCTAGATCAGGAAGGGTTAGTGAACTTGCCCAGATCACGTTGTCAAGTGAACGTACCGTAGTGGAATATAATAAACGAGATGTCGTTAGCGTCGATGAAACCGTTGTTCTGTATGTCGACATAGGGGTTCCAGCGGGGAGAGCCTGGAGTCGCACCGTAGTCGAATATTGCCACTGAAGCATCGTTAGCGTCGATATTGCCATCCTGATTAACATCGCCCAACGGGATAATGTGAACCTGGTTTGACATGACCAGACCGTTGTCGCCCATGTTCCCGAGAGTCTCTCCAGGAAGAGCTGCTATGCTTATTGTCAATCCGTAACGTGCCGCCTTAACATTTGTCGTGTTCCAGTAGAAATAGAAGTTCATCGTGTTGCCAGGACCCACCTGGCCTGATCGGCTGCCAATTGTAATGACGGTGGTGTTGGTAGCGCTCAGCGTAACAAGGGGATTCTCAGCATAGTCGCCGATATTCGCAATAGTGACAGCGATCGTTACGATTGCGCTCTGGCCTATGGATTTGAGACCGCCCGGATATTCCCAGTTTTTGCCCAGGTTGTTGGACGCGACGAGTCCAGAGATCTTCACGTCATGGACGGGATAGACCCCTGTAGACTGAACCGCGAAGATATCATAGTCGGGAACGTTCTGGTTGGATGAGTAGAAGACCCACAATGGTTTGACTCCCACGTTCGACTGGACAGCGGTCGGCATGAAGCTGTCAATAGTGGTGGAAGTGCTGGTCAAGATAATTTCTGAAGACCAAGTCCCGCCGAGGTCGTAGGAGAATTTTCCGACAACCTCATAGTACTGAACCAATAGAGAAACGACGACAAGCCTTCCCCAGAAGAGCCAGAGGGTCCCGTTACGGTCCTGAATCATCGACGGACGCTCATCGGTTGAGGAAGATGTGACGACCTGTGTTTCAGAACTCCAAGCTGCTCCGCTGTAAGTCTTGGTAAAGAGTTGGTAGTTGCTTCCCGCCGCACCTTTCGACCAGGTTACGCGTACGGCTCCGTCTTTACTCACTACCACCGTTGACCCATAGTTCTGATTCGAGTCTGTAGTCAATTGAGTCTCCGCGGACCAAACGCCCGATTTCCAAGTCTTGTAGTACAGCTGTTTGGTAGCAGTACAGGAACTGCACGCGGTATTGATCCTTGTCCAGACAAGCCATACCGTGCCATCGCGGGCTACTGCAGCTGAGGGCTGCGTATCATTCAATGTAGTAGCAGTGATCTGGACCGGGCTGGACCACGAGCCCCCGTTTGTCGTGCCGGAAAATACTACAAAACTTGCACCGGACTTGATCACCCAGAAGGCGAGAATTGTACCGTTGGAGAGTTGTACAAGTGATGGGGCCGAATTCCAGCCAGAGCTCGTCAGGTTATGGTCTGACGACCAGACTCCGTTTGTATAGGTCTTGTAGAGAATGTCCGGCCGACCAGTTGCTTGGCCGAGCCTGTTGGACTGCCACGCCAGCCAGAGTGTTCCATTGCTCGCCTGAAGCGCGCTTGGCAGAATGTCCATACCCGAGTGAGAGTCGACAAGGCTCGGGCTTGACCAGCCTAGACTGCCGTGAACGGGTGTGAAGGAGAAGAATATTCCGAGAGTAGCTAGTATGAGTAGGGTGACGGTGCTTGAGACTCGGCGTCTACCAGAAGACATCTGGATGGTTCACTTCACTCCTGCAAGGGCCAGTTGTCTGTGACCTTCCATGCTGAGGGATTTAAGCTTCTCAGATCTATCTCCAGCTCGAGCCTTCTCGATATTTCCAGTGACAGCTTGAGTGATGGACCCGCGCATTTTGATTCTGACGTTGCATTCGCTAGTGCACCGCTGACCTGTTGAGTGTGAGAAAGACCGGAGAATAGAAGGGGAGGGGGCTGACTCGTTCCCGTCCTATGGCAGGACGGTGAAGGAGCCAGAGTTCGGTGCACCGTTGATAGTGTCTGTGCTGTTGAACGGTAGTGCGTTCGGATCGGTAGTTGCTGTTAGTCCCCATTGGATGGATACGCTGAAGGTGAATGTTTCCCCGACTTGGTTGCTGCTGAATGTCTGGGTCAGGAATATGTGGTTCGCGTTCTGACCCGGTGCGAGCGCGATTACTGGGCTGCTCAGGGTGAACCCGGAGACTCCAGTTCCGTCGGTCGCGACTACTCGCATGCTGATGTACTCAGTTACGGTGGACGGGTTGAAGGCTCCCAGTTTGAAGGTCTGGACATTGTTGTACTTGGAGAGTGAGAACCGATGGTTCCAAGTCGCTTGTGAGATTTGAGGTGCTGGTGTCGTAGCGCTGCTGATCGTGACCGCGACGGTTGTCGCGTGACTCAGGCTACCGCTGGTTCCAGTGACGTTGACGTTGCCGCTAGTTGCGGTGGAGGACGCCGTGACGGTGAGGGTTGACGAGCCAGAGTTGGTGACGCTGGTTGGGTTGAGTGTGGCGGTAAGTCCTGCTGTGGCGCTGGCGGTGAGATTTACCGTGCCCGTGAATCCGCCGATAGCGGTGACGGTGCAGGTGCTCGTTCCGGACCCGCCTTGGGCCATCGTTAGGGTGCTAGGGGTGCATGTAAGTGTGAAGTCTTGGACGTTCACTGTGACCATTGTCGTGTGGCTTAGAGAGCCGCTAGCTCCTGTGACTGTGACAGTGTAGGATCCACCTCTACCAGCGCAGCTGAGCGTACTGGTGCCGGATCCGCCGGTGACGCTGGCAGGGCTGAGGGTGCATGTAAGGCCGGTCGCTGGAGAGATGCTGCTGGTTAGACTAACGGTACCGGTGAAACCGTTGACTGGTGCTACTGTAATCGTGGACGTTGCACTTACGCCTGGGGTGGTGTCGACGGTGGTTGGGCTGGCGGATATTGCAAAGTCAACGACGCGGACGGTGATTGTCTGGGTTGTGTGAGAGTCTGATCCGCTGGTTCCTGTGACCGTTACGGTGTAGTTGCCCGCGGTTGCGGAACTGACTGTTAGAGTAGCAGTTCCGGAGCCGCCAGTTATGCTGGTTGGGCTAACTGCTGCGGTTAGACCCGCGGATGGATTGGTTGTAAGAGCAACGGTGCCTGTGAAGCCGTTGACTGGTGCAACTGTTATCGTCGCGGTTGTTGAGGCTCCTGCGTTGACCGTCAGACTCGTTGGGCTCGCGGTGATTGTGAAGTCTGTGACGGTGAAGGTCGCGGTGGCTGTGTGAGTGATGCTTCCGCTTGTTCCGGTTACTGTCACCATGTAGGTGCCCGCGGTGTTGGAGCTACAAGACAGGGTAGCCGTGCCGGTTGGAGGTACAGTTACGCTGGCCGGTGTGATGGCGCCACAGGTCAAACCTGCAGGGACCGAGTCGGTCAGGCTGACAGTACCGCTGAAAGATCCTACCGCAGTAACTGTAATCGTCGAGGTGGCCGATGCACTGGTTACGACAGCGGATGGTGAGGTTGCTGTGATCGTGAAGTCAGAGGTTTGGAACGTAAAGGTAGCTGTCGCTGAATGAGATAGTGTTCCGCTAGTGCCGGTTATAGTGACGGTGAACGTGCCGGAGGTTGAGGAGTTGCAGGACAGTGTTGCAGTGCCCGAGTTAGTTACGCTGCTTGGGGTTATGGCACCGCAAGTGAGGCCTGAGGGCACTGTGTCCGTGAGGGTTACTGTACCTGTGAATCCGTTCACTGCCGTCACAGTTATTGTCGATGTAGCGGACGTGCCGACACTGCCGGACGGGGATGTGGCTGCAATCGTAAAGTCTCGGAATGTGAAGACTGCTGTTGTGCTGTGAGATAGCGTACCGCTAGTCCCAGTTATCGTCAGCGTATAAGTGGCTGCAACCGACGAGCTGCACGATACGGTTGCTGTACCTGTGGGAGGTACAGTTACACTGCTGGGTGTGATTGCGCCGCAGGTCAAGCCAGTTGGTGCTGTGTCGGTCAGCGTGACTGTGCCGCTGAATGTGCCCACAGCGGTGACCGTTATGGTCGATGATGCTGACGTTCCCACGTTAGTTCCTGCTGGGGACGTAGCTGATATGGTGAAGTCGGATTGGGTGAAGCTGAAGGTGGCGGTTGTGCTGTGGGTAATTGTCCCGCTAGTTCCTGTGATCGTTACTGTGAAACTGGACGCTGTGCTGGAGCTGCAAGACAACGAAGCAGTGGCTGTTGGAGGAACCGTTACGCTCGATGGAGTTATGGCTCCGCAAGTTAGTCCTGCGGGAACAGTGTCAGTTAGACTGACTGTTCCACTAAACGTGCCAACAGCGGAGACTGTTATCGTCGAAGTAGCTGTCGACCCAACAGTCGCCGAAGGCGAAGTGGCGGCGATGCTGAAGTCGCTCTGGTTGAAGGTGAAGGTCGCGCTGGTCGAGTGTGATCGAGTGCCACTCGTGCCCGTTATTGTGAGAGTGAAGGTTCCTGCCGTGCTAGAGCTGCATGAGACTGTTGCTGTTCCGGAGTTGGTAACGCTGCTCGGAGTAATAGCGCCACAAGTCAGGCCAGACGGAACGGTGTCCGTCAATGTTACTGTTCCAGTGAATCCGTTGACCGCGGATACTGTTATGGTCGATGTCGCAGAGCTTCCTACTGATACTGCTGCGGGCGAAGTGGCAGAGATAGTAAAGTCAGTTACTGTGAATGTTGCGGTCGTGCTATGACTAGTCGTGCCGCTTGTGCCCGTGATGGTCAGAGTGTATGTGGCGGCGACGGTCGAACTGCATGAGACTGTGGCAGTCGCGGTCGGTGGCACAGTTACGCTGCTCGGGGTTATGGCTCCGCACGTTAGGTTCGCAGGAACGGTATCAGTCAGGGTAACTGTTCCAGAGAAGGTTCCGATCGCTGCTACTGTTATAGTCGATGTGGCTGATGTGCCCGCAATAACTGCGGCAGGCGAAGTGGCGGTAATACTGAAGTCGCTCTGGCTAACCGTCCAAGTCGCAGTGGTCGAGTGTGATAACGTGCCGCTTGTACCAGTTATTGTCACAGTGAATGTTCCTGCCGCGGATGCACTACATGACAGCGTGGCGGTTCCCGAGTTAGTTACGCTGGATGGAGTAATAGCCCCGCAGGTCAAACCGGTTGGAACTGTGTCTGTTAGGCTGACAGTGCCCGTGAAACCGTTCACAGCCGATACGGTGATTGTAGATGACGCCGCGGTGTTAACCGTAGTTGAGGGAGATGTCGCGGCTACGGTGAAGTCTGTTACCGTGAATGTTGCTGATGTGCTGTGCACGTCGGTGCCGCTGGTGCCGGTTATCGTCAGAGTGTAGGTTGCGGCCACCGTGGAACTGCACGAGACGGTTGCAGTCCCAGAGCCGGTTACGCTGGTTGGAGATATTGCGCCGCATGTAAGGTTGGTTGGAACGGTGTCGGTTAGGGACACGGTTCCGGTGAATCCGTTAATCGCGGCCACAGTTATGTTGGAGGTTGCAGAGGTGCCTGCCTGGACCGCCGCTGGAGAAGTGGCCGCAATGCCGAAGTCAGTAACTGTGAATGTTGCGGTCGTCGAGTGAGACAATGTGCCGCTCGTTCCGGTGATAGTGAGGGTGTAGGTTGCAGCAACCGTTGAGCTGCATGACACGGTCGCGGTGCCTGAGTTAGTTACGCTCGTCGGGCTTATCGCGCCGCATGTCAAGTTCGTGGGCACGATATCAGTTAGACTGACTGTTCCTGTGAAGCCATTGACCGCTGCCACTGTGATCGTTGAGGTGGCGGATGTTCCGACAGTAACTGCGGCTGGGGAGGTTGCGGTTATCGTGAAGTCGGTCACTGTAAACGTGGCGGTTGCAGAGTGGGATAATGTTCCACTCGTTCCTGTAACCGTCAGGGTATAGGTTGCGGCGACAGTCGAACTGCAGGACACCGTAGCAGTTCCTGAATTGGTGACGCTAGTTGGCGAAATAGCGCCACATGTGAGATTGGCTGGGACCGTGTCGGTGAGACCGACCGTTCCGGTAAAGCCGTTCAGTGCTGTTACGGTTATCGTGGAGGTTGCGGAGGTGCCGGCGTGAACTGCCGCTGGGGAGGTCGCGGCGATACTGAAGTCTGTTACCGTGAAGGTCGCGGTTGCAGTGTGCGATAGAGTTCCGCTCGTACCGGTTATTGACAAAGTGTATGTCGCTGCTATCGTCGAGCTGCATGAGACTGTTGCTGTTGCGGTTGGCGGCACTGTTACGCTGCTTGGAGTTATTGCTCCGCAGGAAAGATTCGCGGGGACCGTGTCGGTCAGGGTGACCGTTCCTGAGAAGGTTCCGATTGCAGTGACCGTAATAGTCGAGGTTGCAGAAACCCCGGCATTGACTGCCGCGGGGGATGTGGCCGCGATGCTGAAGTCGCTTTGGCTAACTGTCCATGTCGCAGTTGTGGAGTGAGATAGTGTGCCACTAGTTCCGGTAATTGTTACTGTGTATGTGTTGGCGATCGTGGAACTGCAGGATAATGTTGCAGTTCCGGAGTTCGTGACGCTGCTTGGAGTTATGGCTCCGCAGGTCAGGTTCGCAGGAACTGTGTCGGTTAGAGTGACTGTTCCAGTGAATCCGTTTACAGCCGCTACGGTGATCGTGGACGATGCGGCTGTTCCGACGGTAGTCGATGGCGAGGTTGCGGTTATCGTGAAGTCGGTCACTGTAAACGTGGCGGTTGCAGAGTGGGATAATGTTCCACTCGTTCCTGTAACCGTCAGGGTATAGGTTCCCGCAATGGTTGAGCTACAGGATACGGTAGCAGTTCCAGCATTGGTAACACTTGTCGGAGTAATCGCGCCGCAGGTCAAGTTGGTAGGAGGTGTGTCAGTCAACGAGACTGTTCCAGTGAAGCCGTTGACTGCAGCTACAGTGATAGTTGATGTTGCCGAGGTGCCCACAGTCACTGCAGCGGGCGAAGTAGCAGATACCGTGAAGTCGGTTACAGTAAAGGTTGCCGTCGCAGAGTGTGATAGAGAACCACTAGTTCCGGTTATTGTAAGCGCGTAGTTCGAAGCGATGGTGGAGCTGCAAGTTACGGTCGCTGTGCCGGATCCTACAACGCTACCAGGCGCTATTGCGCCACAGCTGAGGTTCGCTGGTACGGTGTCAGTGAGCGTTACTGTTCCCGCGAAGCCGTTGACCGCGGTTACGGTAATAGTCGAGGTTGCAGTCGTTCCAGCATGAACGGCTGCTGGTGAGCTGGCCGCTATCGTGAAGTCTTGAACTGTGAAGGTGGCGGTTGTCGAATGAGATAGTGTGCCACTCGTACCAGTTATCGTCAAGGTGTAGGTCGCTGCAATTGTCGAACTGCAGGAGACCGTTGCGGTTCCAGAGTTGGTAACACTGGTTGGGCTAATGGCTCCACAAGTCAGGTTTGTCGGTACCGTATCTGTCAGGCTGACGGTTCCTGTGAACCCGTTGAGAGCTGTCACGGTGATCGTTGAGGTTGCGGATACTCCCGCATTGACTGGTGCTGGTGAGGTTGCGGAGATGCTGAAGTCTCGGACGGTGAAAGTGGCGGTCGTAGAGTGCGAAAGGGTCCCGCTCGTTCCAGTTATCGTCAGAGTGTAGGTTGCAGCAACAGTAGAGCTGCATGCTACGGTAGCTGTTCCAGAGTTCGTTACACTTGTCGGAGTAATCGCGCCACAAGTCAGGTTCGCAGGGACGGTGTCGGTTAGAGCTACGGTTCCAGTAAATCCGTTGATGGCGGTCACAGTTATGGTGGAAGTTGCGGAAACGCCCGCATTGACCGCGGCCGGCGAAGTCGCTGCGATTGTGAAGTCTGTTACTGTGAATGTTGCGGTCGTACCGTGGGATAGAGTTCCGCTTGTTCCGGTTATTGTAAGAGTGTAGGTTGCAGCGATCGTCGAACTGCACGACACAGTTGCGGTTCCCGAATTGGTGACACTGGTGGGCGAGATGGCCCCGCAGGTGAGGTTCGCGGGCACAGTGTCAGTCAGACTGACGGTGCCGGTGAACCCGTTAACAGCGGATACGGTGATTGTAGAGGTGGCAGAAGTTCCTGCCTGGACAGCGGAGGGTGAGGTTGCAGATATTGTGAAATCGGTCACGGTGAATGTTGCGGTCGTAGAGTGCGACTGAGTTCCACTTGTTCCGGTTATTGTCAAGCTGTAGGTCGCTGCAACTGTAGAGCTGCAGGACACGGTTGCTGTTCCTGAGTTGGTGACGCTGCTCGGAGTTATGGCGCCGCAAGTCAGGTTCGCTGGAACTGTGTCCGTCAGGCTTACCGTTCCAGTAAAGCCGTTGACAGCAGTTACCGTGATTGTTGATGTTGCCGATGTTCCGGCCTGGACGGCGGCTGGAGAAGTTGCAGATATCGTGAATCCAGTTATTGTAAAGGTTGCAGTTGTAGAGTGCGATAGAGTGCCGCTCGTACCGGTTATCGTAAGAGTGTAGGTTGCTGCGACGGTTGAGCTGCATGAGACCGTTGCTGTGCCCGAGTTGGTAACGCTCGTCGGCGTAATCGCACCGCAGGTCAGGTTCGCAGGAACCGTATCAGTCAGGCTGACTGTTCCTGTAAATCCGTTAACAGCGGAAACTGTAATCGTCGAGGTGGCAGAAGTGCCTGTCTGGACGGCTGCAGGAGAGGTTGCGGCAATTGTGAAGTCGGTTACGGTGAAGGTCGCGGTTGCAGAGTGGGATAATGTTCCACTCGTTCCTGTAACCGTCAGGGTATAGGTTCCCGCAATGGTTGAGCTACAGGATACGGTAGCAGTTCCAGCATTGGTAACACTTGTCGGAGTAATCGCGCCACAAGTCAGGTTCGCAGGCACAGTGTCGGTTAGAGCTACGGTTCCAGTAAATCCGTTGACGGCGGTCACGGTGATGGTCGAAGTTGCAGATGTTCCCGCTTGAACTGCAGCGGGCGAAGTAGCTGCTATTGTGAAGTCGTTCACACTGAATGTCGCGGTCGTAGAGTGGGAGAGCGCGCCGCTAGTGCCTGTTATTGTTACCACATAGTTTGCGGCGATCGTCGAGCTGCAGGAGAGCGTTGCGGTTCCAGAGTTCGTTACACTTGTCGGAGTAATCGCGCCGCAGGTTAAGTTGGCAGGCACTGTGTCGGTCAACGACACTGTCCCGGTGAATCCGTTCACAGCGGTTACGGTGATTGTCGAAGTAGCGCTCGTGCCTACATGAGCGGCTGGAGAAGTTGCAGCGATTGTGAAGTCGGTTACGGTGAACGTTGCGGTCGTCGAGTGAGATAACGTGCCACTTGTTCCGGTTATCGTCAACGTGTAGGTCGCTGCAACAGTGGAGCTACAGGATACTGTAGCAGTTCCAGAGTTTGTGAGGCTGCTAGGTGTAATTGCTCCACAGGTCAAGCCGGTTGGGACCGTGTCAGTCAGAGTAACTGTGCCAGTGAATCCGTTGAGAGCTGTTACGGTGATCGTGGATGTTGCGGACGTTCCTACAGTGACTGCAGCCGGAGAAGTAGCAGAGACGGAAAAGTCTCTGACAGTGAAGGTCGCTGTCGTGGAGTGGGAGAGTGTCCCACTTGTACCTGTTATTGTTAGAGTGTAGGTTCCCGCGATTGTTGAGCTGCAACTTACAGTTGCAGTTCCAGAGTTTGTGACGCTACTCGGGGTGATTGCTCCACAGGAGAGATTGGTTGGCACCGTGTCCGTCAGAGTGACCGTGCCCGTAAATCCGTTAATCGCGGTAACGGTGATCGTGGAGGTTGCGGATGTTCCTGCGGTGACTGCTGCAGGCGAGGTCGCGGCGACGCTAAAGTCTGTAACAATGAACGTTGCGGTAGCGGAGTGCGACAGAGTTCCGCTCGTACCGGTAACTGTGAGGACGTAGTTCGCGGCAATAGTCGAACTGCAAGACACGGTTGCGGTTCCAGAACCGGTCACGCTACTTGGTGTGATAGCGCCACAGGTCAAGCCGGTCGGAACAGTATCGGTGAGAGAAACAACACCCGCAAAACCGTTCAGCGCTGTGATAGTAATCGTAGAGGTTGCGGAGGTTCCCGAGGTGACCGCCGCTGGCGAAGATGCAACTATTGTAAAGTCTCGGAATGAGAATGAAACGCTCGTGGAGTTTGTGGTTGAACCACTTGTGGCGGTAACCGTCGCTGTACTTGCCTGTGCTACAGTGTCGGTGCAGGTCAGTGTGGAGGTGCCGCTGGTCCCGAGTGTAACACTTGTCGGGCTCAGCGTGCATGCAGCGGAATTAGTCGCTGTTACTGTGAGCGCGACCGTGCCGGTGAAACCTCCGCGAGATGCAACTGTTATCGTTGACGAGCCGCCGGGCGACCCAACATTGGCAGTTACGCTGGTCGGACTGGCACTAATATTGATGCCACCACCGCCGGTAACAGTAACTGTTACGGTTGTAGAGTTTGTGATGAGGTTATTCGTGCCTCCTAGCCCATTGATCGTTACAACATAAGTGCCCGCGGTTGTCGACGTGAAACTGCAATTGTTTGTACCGGTAATGGTTCCACCCGCTGGAACAGTCAGACTCGTGCATGTAGCAGTTAGACCAGTACTGGGTGAGACAGACGTAGTGAAAGTGACGAGTCCCGAACTGCCAGCAGCACCATAACCGTTAACGCTCCCAGCAGGAAGACTCTGAACCTTGATACTATCAGAACCACTACCAGCAGTAGTACTGAAAGTCACAGCATGATTACTCGTATCAGTGATGTTGAAACCGTTAACAAAAACAGTCGCGGACACGGAGCGGACAAGACCCGTCGCGGGGCAAGTTGCGCCACCACTGCAAGCTCTCAACACGTCGGTAAACTTTGCCTCCACAGTCGCGCTGAACGAGATGTTTACAGTCGTAGTTCCTCCCGCAGTCAATGCGAACGACGCGGGAGTGAAAGTATTCGTCAGCCCTGCCGCTGGCGCGGTCACTGCCGAGAAAGTTACCGTCCCGGCAAATCCGTTGAGACTCGTCAGGGTTCCAGTTGCAAGATTGGTAAAGGAACCCTTCGGAATATTGATTGTAGTCGGAGTAACGGTCCAAGAATAGTCAGTCACAAGAACTCTCACAGTTACAGGAGCAGACAGAGTATTGTTCTGACCTGTAGTGTAACTGTTCGCAACATAATTACCGAAAAACGTGACAAAATAATTCCCTGCAGCAGCCGCCGACATGCTTACGGTCACGGCCGGGCATGCTGTCCCGGCAGTGGAGCAAGTGGTTCCCGGCGCTAGACTCACGGTAAGGCCAGTTGACGATATGTCACTAAACCCAATTACATCGTTGCTGCCACCTGGGAGGCCCAGTGTTCCTGGCCAGCCGTTCTGCGCTGTAACTGTGAGAGAAACTGATCCGGGCTTGCCTGCAAGTAGGTTGAGACTAGCGACGTTTGAAGTCATTGTGACATAGGGAACACCCGTAGAAGTAACGACACCTGGTGCAGGCGTGCCGCTGTTGTCAAATGTTGCCGACAATGATGTTTCGGGTGCAGGCGACGGAGTACCGGTGAGTATTGCAATGCACGAGCCTGGAACACTCTGCGCGCCCGCACAGCCACTCTGATAACCAAGGCTAATACCACCAGCGGCAGTTTTACCCGTAATATTGTATACGGCAGTGAAAAGGAGACCGCTAGAGACGCCAGTGGTCTTACCACCTACAACGGAATAGTGTAACGTGTCGATCGTGTCAGTTGAGAGACAATTACCTACCTTCGAGACACCCTGCAAACATAAGACGACCACGGCAAGACTTGCCCCTGGAATATTCTCAGGGCCAACAAGAGAATGAGTAGGATCAACACTGGCCGGAACCAGGAAATTATGATTCGCGAGCAGTGTAATGTCCCAGCCGTTCAACGCGTCAGACGCGTTAACGTATACCCCGAACTGTAGCTGATGATTAGGCGTTACAAATGGCCCATCGAAAGTGGGCCCAACGTTAAGGCCAAGATGGGTACAAGGTGCAGGGTTTGTTTGTGGAACCGATGTAAAATCTTGTATACAGACTTGCCCTGTTCCAGGGTTTGCATGTGCTTGTGGAATCTGAGGAATCGCCACAAATACTGCAATAAGCAGCAGTGGCAGGACCAGTAATAGCAGCTTCTTATTCAACTAAACAACTACACCCTATGCGTTGGACGGGCTTACCCGACGTACCTAATATAAGAGTTTCTAAGTTGGAAACAGATGCTGGTAGCTCAAACAGACTTTGGATTGCCTCAGTATTCTCGGAATATACTCGAGAGAAGATCGCGGACGAGTGCAGAAGTGCGGACCGAACATAATTCGCACAGAGCACAACCGACCACCGCACCGAGCCAGACCTATACCGATGCTCCAGTCTTCCTCGCTCGCAGCAAACAGAACGGACCAGGCCTCTACAAAACCCAGTCACGAGAAGCATTTCTATCGACACGAGGAAAGCATCCCGAAGCGTGCGGACTAATTTGAGACTCGTCTACGTGAGTAAGATTTCACAGAGGGCTCCCGGTGGAATTTCCAAGAGCGATTCTTCCCCTATCCCTAGCCTACCTGATCGACCCATCATTTAGTCAAGCAAGACTCTAAGGAGTGTGGTGATCTGTAGCGCAGTCCTTGTAGAGAAAAAAATAGAGGGCAAGGATTATTTTCTGAACGACGCAACCTTCATTGGCAAGATTGACTTCTGTCAAGATGTCATGGAGCTTCTCCTCGCCATCACCGAGTTCTCTAGAAAAGTTCTCATAGACTGGTAAGCAGGCTTCCTACTCCGCATCCGCCAAATCGCCGCAATCACTCTCCGAGGTCGATCTAAATCCTGCCCTTCGTCACGGCGAACGTCCTCGTTCCTACAATTTCAACAAGGCAAGAAAGCCCAACAGTTCCAAGTCCATGCAAGACCAAGTCCTTCACCAAACTATGACTCAATTCTAGACGAAACGTGCAACTCTTCAGAAAGTCAGAGTTGAGAACGCTAGACCAGCCAACTATCTCGGATGCGCGAGACGCGTCAAGCTGTCGGGTACATTCCGGGCCAGCAACAATCTTCAATATTTTAGCAATGCTACAATAGAAAAAGGGCGACCGTAGTATTCATTGGTTCAACTATTGGCTAAACAGGCGAGAAAAAAAGATGAAAATTGTTTGAGTCTTGCCGTTGTTGCTAGCAGTCGTACGCGCCGGTCGGGTAGGCTGAGGCACATCCGACGCCGCCTGCGCCAGTCGCAGGGCTGAGCGCTCCAGCGCTACCAGCATACAGCACCGGGTCCAGCGGTACAATACCGATGGGTGGAGAAACGGAGTTCCAAGAATCAGGAGACACCCAGTCGATGTCAATGTACAGGTGCACAATGCTGACCTGAATAGCTCCTACGGGTATACCGCACGGAGAACCACCAGCAGGACACCCACCGGTTCCCGCAAGCGTCGTCGCACCGTTAGCACCGATTCCCTGCTCAAAGCGGCCACAAGCACTTGCAGGCGGACTTGCTGACAGTGGATCCAACGGACCATGATCATAGCATGAGGCTGCAACACTGAAATTGAGGATTCCCGGAGCAATATTGCCTGACCAGAGGGATGTAGCTAGCAATGCCACTTTTCCGGAAATAGTCGCGTTGGGGATCCAGGCGTAGTGCCCAAGCCGTTCGGTCAGGACCCGTTCTCACATTATCGGCCTCAACAACTTTATGGCCAGAATACCTGTAGTAATAACTAGGCAGACGACCCTCGCTTGAAAATGCCGAGTTAAGCTAGCTCGCTAAGTCGAGCTGATGGGCCGAGAGCTTTACGGATTATTCGGATCTTCGGCGAGGGCTATTGGGAGCTGGCCAGTAACCCGATCAGAGGTACTCGAGCCGATAATGATGACCCTAGCCGTGAAAGTGTCTAAGTCTACAGAAGTATCTGAATCATCGTAGTGGTGAACGGTAGAGCAGACTCCCGCGACCCCGCTAACGATCGTAGACCTGCCGTCGCCAAAGAGGAATATGCACTTGAATGGCCCAGTCCCGCCAGTGTAAGTGGCCGTAAAGGTCACATTCTGTCCAGCGGCGGGTGTCGAGTTGGACACGGTGAAGCCCGTTAGGACCAAGGGCGGGTTTGAGAACGTGTATGTGACCGAGAATCCGGGGTAGATTCCCCTCGCACGCGGGACCTGGAGGAGGACTGTATCGCCCTGAACAATCGTGACGTTTCTGATAAGACCGAAGTGGTCTGCGGTCTGGGGATCCCTGAACAGCACGGTGTTCTGGCCTTGAACTACGAAACTCGTAATGTCGAAGGGTCCGAATACAATCCATTTGTCGTCGTAGGGAGCATAGTCACCTGAGCCGGACAGATGATTTAGTCCAGCAGGGATATCTACTACAAGATGACCGTTGACGAGAACTTGGAGCTGGCCGATACCATTCTCGAAGTCGTCAATGTCGCGACCGTTAAAGGTCAGGAGAATTGGATTGCCTGTGGTCGTGATAACCGTGAAGGGTTCGCACGCTGATGTCGCTGGACTGTTGTTGGCATCGCCCGAGTAGACCGCGTTCCACCCGAATGTTCCCGCTATAGGGAATGTTTGCGAACCGGAGGTTGGTACTGCTCCACCTGTGACTGTGACAGTAGATACCAGCGTGGGTGTGCCTGTGCAGGCGGCTGAATTGAACAGGTTGTAGGCAACTGTGCCACCGGCCTGGAAAGAGTGTGTTAGGGTTGCAGAGTCCGTCGCAGAACCGCCGATAGTTATAACCGAAGCAGACAAGTTGGTAGTGATCGTCGGACCCGCCTTAGTGACTGCTAGAGGCTCACACGCCGATGTTGCCGCACTATTATTGGAGTCACCACTGTACACTGCGTTCCAACTGAAGGACCCTGCGTTGTTGAAAATCTGCGGGGCCGATCCTGGAACTATTCCATTGGTTACGGTAACAGGCGTCCCAACAGTTGTGCCCGTGCCAGAGCATGACGAACCGGTGAAGAACTGGTAAGTGACAGTTCCGCCCGCTGTGGCAGTAACACCACTCAGTGTAGCAGTATCGTGAACAGCAGCACCGATCACAATTGAACTGGCAGGGGTATTCGTGGAATCGTTGATAATGGTGCTTATGGTCACCGCCGCTGCTGGACCGACTGTCTGGGTCAACGGCACACTGGTACTACCTGTGAAGTTGGTATCGCCACCATAGCTTGCAGTGATCGAGTGACTGCCAACCGCTAACGCGCTCGTTGTGAATGTCGCAGTCCCGCCGGATAGAGTACCAGTACCCAGTGTAGTCGCGCCGTCAAGGAATGTTACTGTTCCAGTTAGTGTCGCAACTGTAGTGCTGCCTGTGACAGTAGCCGTGAAGGTCACAGACTGACCAAAGACTGACGGATTCGCAGATGAAACGACGGTAGTCGTAGTACTGGCCCGAGTAACTGTCAACAGTTCACAACCGCTCGTCGCGCGATTGTTGTTGGCATCTCCACTGTATGTGGCATTGAAGCTGTACGATCCAACAGTAGTCGGAGTAAACGCGTTCGAGTTAGGTACAACACCGTTCGTAACTGTTACGGTTCCTGCTGCAGTCCGTGTGCCAGTGCATGTGCCAGTATTCCAGAACGAGTAAGCTACCGTGCCACCCGCAGTCGCAGTCTGACCAGACAGTGTAGCAGTATCATGAACCGCAGTTCCGAGCACTACCGAAGTTACGGCAACATTCGCAGAGTTCTGAATGGTCGTGCTTATCGAAACGCCCGTAACCGGATTCACAACCTGAGTCAGTACAGCACTAGTGCTTCCGTTGAAGTTAGCGTCTCCACCATAAGACGCGGTGATCGAGTGAGATCCTACCGCTAGAGTCGAAGTCGTGAATGTCGCTGTACCACCAGACAATGTCCCGGTTCCGAGAGTAGTCGTGCCGTCGAAGAATGTGACAGTACCACTTGGACTACCGGCGCCGGGTGCGACTACAGTAACTGTTGCAGTGAACGTTACGCTCTGTCCAAAGACAGACGGACTTGCAGATGAAGTCACGGTAGTCGTACTAGCAGCCTTTGTAACGGTGAGAAGCTCACAAGCACTAGTGGCCCGATTGTTGTTCGCGTCACCGCTGTATGTGGCATTGAAACTGAAAGAGCTAGCGGCAGTCGGAGTAATCGTATTCGAATTAGGCACGACACCGTTCGTCACTGTTACTGTTCCCGCCGCAGTCCGCGTGCCACTGCAAGTACCAGTATTCCAGAACGAGTAAGACACACTGCCACCCGCAGTCGCCGTCTGACCAGTCAATGTTGCAGAATCATGAACAGCGGTGCCGAGAGCTACCGAGGTAACAGCAGCATTCGTAGAGTCCCTGATGGTCGTGGCTATCGAAACACCCGTAACCGGATTAACAGTCTGAGTCAAGACCGCACTAGAACTACCACTGAAGTTGGCATCTCCACCGTAGGATGCTGTAATTGGGTGAGATCCTACCGCCAAGGTCGAGGTTGTGAATGTCGCGGTGCCAGCCGATAGAGTGCCAGTGCCCAGTGTGGTCGTACCGTCGAGGAACGTCACAGTACCACTTGGACTGCCGGCGCCTGGGGCGACTGGAGCAACAGTCGCAGTGAAGGTTACCGATTGACCGAAGACTGATGGATTCGCAGACGAAGCGACAGTCGTAGTTGTACTGGCTTTGTTAACAGTCTGAGTCAACACGGCGCTGGTACTACCAGTGAAGTTGGTATCGCCACCATAGCTTGCAGTGATCGAGTGACTGCCGACTGCTAACGTACTGGTCGCGAATGTGGCAATGCCACCGGACACAGTCCCGGTTCCCAGTGTAGTCGTGCCGTCAAGGAATGTTACTGTTCCAGTTAGTGTCGCAACTGTAGTGCTGCCTGTGACAGTAGCCGTGAAGGTCACAGACTGACCAAAGACTGACGGATTCGCAGATGAAACGACGGTAGTCGTAGTACTGGCCCGAGTAACTGTCAACAGTTCACAACCGCTCGTCGCGCGATTGTTGTTGGCATCTCCACTGTATGTGGCATTGAAACTGAAAGAGCTAGCGGCAGTCGGAGTAATCGTATTCGAATTAGGCACGACACCGTTCGTCACTGTTACTGTTCCCGCCGCAGTCCGCGTGCCACTGCAAGTACCAGTATTCCAGAACGAGTAAGACACACTGCCACCCGCAGTCGCCGTCTGACCAGTCAATGTTGCAGAATCATGAACTGTTGCGCCGAGAACTATGGAAGTAACAGCAGCATTCGTCGAGTCTCTGATAGTTGTAGCTATAGTGACGCCTGTAACCGGATTGACGGTCTGAGTCAATACAGCACTAGTACTACCATTGAAGCTAGCGTCGCCACCGTATGATGCTGTTATAGAGTGAGATCCTACCGCCAACGCGCTGGTAGTGAAGGTAGCAGTGCCACTGGATAGTGTACCCGTGCCCAGTGTCGTCGTACCGTCAAGGAATGTTACAGTTCCGGATGGACTACCCGCACCAGGAGCAACAACGGTTACTGTGGCAGTGAATGTTACACTCTGTCCGAACGTTGATGGGTTTAGAGATGATGCAACACTTGTGCTCGTGCCGGCCTTGTTCGCAGTCTGAGTCAAGACCGCGCTAGTGCTGCCGTTGAAGTTGGCGTTACCAGCGTACGAAGCGGTGATCGAGTGAGCTCCTACCGCGAGAGTCGAAGTAGTGAAAGTGGCTCTGAACGGAGCAGTAGAAGACAGTGTACCGCTACCGATCATAGTTGCTCCATCGAGGAAGTTTACGGTGCCGGACGGACTGCCAGCGCCGGGAGAAACGACAGTAACAGTAGCAGTGAAGATTACAGATTGACCAAAGACAGACGGGTTCACGGATGAAGCAACAATCGTAGTTGTACTGGCCTTCTGGACAGTCAGCGGCTCGCATGCTGAGGTCGCACGATTATTGTTAGCATCACCAGAGTATACAGCGTTGAAGCCGAACGAGCCTGTCGAATTGAAGAGAACTGCCCTAGAGTTTGGCACAACACCACCAGTAACGGTAACGGTAGACACTGGACTCCCCGGAACAGTGCAAGCAGCATTAGCAAACAGGTTGTAAGTGACGGTACCAGTAACCCCGGACGTAGAACCACCGCTTATGGTGGCAGAATCAGTCACAGGACTACCAACAACTGGAGAAGCATTCGAGAGCGAAGTCGCAATCGTCGGACTCGCAACGCCCCCAGTCACCATGACTGTGACAATCGTGGAGTTAGTAATTAGACCATTAGTCCCACCCGCACCAGTAATCGTCACAGTATAGGTATTAGCAGCCATAGACGTGAAAGTACAATTGCTCGTACCGGTAATGGTTCCACCCGCAGGGACAGTCAGACTCGTGCATGTAGCAGTTAGACCAGTACTGGGTGAGACAGACGTAGTGAAAGTGACAAGTCCCGAACTGCCAGCAGCACCATAACCGTTAACGCTCCCAGCAGGAAGACTCTGAACCCTGATACTATCAGAACCACTACCAGCAGTAGTTGTGAAGGTTACGGTATGCGTCGGCGCGGTATCGGTGATGTTGAAACCGTTAACAAAAACACTCGTAATAGCGTTACGAATCAGTCCTGTCGTGAGACAAGTGGACGTGGTGCAAGCCCTCAGAGTGTCGGAGAACCTGTTCTCAACAGTCGCACTGAAAGAAATGTTCACGGTAGCAGTCCCACCAGAAGCCAGCGGAACCGACGTAGGAGTGAAAGTGGTAGCAAGACCAGTCGCGGGAGAAGCGATTGCTTGGAAGAATACTGTGCCGCTGAATCCGTTCAGACTAGTCAGCGTACCGGTCATAACGGTCGGAGAAGTGCCTTTCGGAATGTTGACGGTGGTCGGAGTGACCGACCATGAATAGTCGGTCACACGAACAGTCACAGTAACGGGTGCAGCCAGAGTATTATTCTGACCGTTAACATAACTATTCGCTACATAATTCGCGAAAAACGTAACAAAATAATTCCCTGTGGCAGTCGCAGAAACGCTAACTGAAGGCGAGGAGCAGGAAGCGCCCCCGGTAGCGCATGTGGTTCCTGCAGCTAGGCCTACGATGAGACCCGTAGATGCTGTCTCGGTAAACGTCACCAGATCGTTGCTCGCACCTGGAGGAACCGCGTTCCCAGGCCAGCCACTCTGCGCGGTAGCAGTCAGCGTGACTGATCCTGACTTGCCCGCAAGCAGGGTGAGGCTAGTAGTGCTGGATGAAACTGTGACGTAAGGAACGCCTGTGCAAGGTGCGAGGACACAGACGCCGGGAGCCGTGGTGCCACTATTGTTGAAGGTTGCGGTCATGGAAGTCTCAGGAGCAGGATTAGGCGTTCCTGTCAGTATGGTCACGCATTGGCCCGGAACACTGACGCTGCCAGCACAGTTGGTCTGATAGCCGATTGGAATGCCCGCAGAAGGAGTCTTCCCAGTGATATTGTACAGAGCGGTGAAGAGCAACCCGCCACTCGGATTGGCAACTGTCTTGCCTCCTACTACTGAGTAGTGTAGTGTGTCGATGGTATCGGTTGAGAGACAGTTACCCACCACGGAAATACCTTGAACGCAGAGAGCGACGACCGAAAGACTCGCTCCATTAATATTTTCAGGACCCACAAGAGAATGAGTAGGATCAACAACCAGGGACGACCGATACGCGGGGACAAGAAGAGTGTGATCCACTTTAAGCGTGATGTCCCAGCCGTTCAGAGGATCGGACCCATTAACATACAAGCCAATCTGAATCTGATGATTAGGCAGCAAATTAGGCCCGTCAAACGTGGGGCCAACAGGGGTAGTCCCTGACAGAACATGGTTACAGGGGATCGGATTGGTCTGTGGAACCGAGGTAAAATCTTCAATGCACACGGTTCCTGTAAACGGATTAGCGTGCGCAAGAGGAATCTGGGGAAAAGCGAGAAACGCCGCTACAACGAGGAGTGGAAACACGACTAAGAGTGGACGCTTATTCAAACGGAATATACACCAAACGTGAAAGCTCGGTCTCAACTTTCGGGTTAATAACACTTCCAGATAATTGCTAGAAGGCGTGCCTCCAAATATTGCTTGGAGAGATTCTGGATCGTCAGAGCCTCCCAAAGGTTACCGGACATATACGGTGAGAAAAGTCCCTGCGAAATCGCCTTCAGGTCTGGCGATGAGAGGTACTTGATACGCCGTTGAAGCGGATATTGCGCCTATTTGCTACGACGGGCCCGGGCTCTGAACACTAGCAAGGCAGCGGCCAAGGCGATGACAATTACTATTGATAGTGAACCGTAGAACTCAGGAGAATTCAGGCCGAAGACCCCGCTGGGCGGCTGGGAAACTGTGACCTTGACAATGACGGCGTGCCGGAGGCTCCCGCTTACTGCTGAAATCGTGACGTTGTAGGTTCCAAGCTCTGATCCTGTGACTTTGAAAGTCGAAGTCCCGCTACCGCCGTTAACCGCGGACGGGCTAAGCTGGACCGACAAGGCACCGGGAGCCTGGTACGAGAGACTCACAGTGCCTGCGAAACCGTTCTGTGGCGAGATTGTGATGGTCGAAGTAGCCGAGCTACCAGGATCGAACGTAATGCTCCCGGCGGGATTCAGTATCATGCCAAAGTCCCACGCACTAAGAGTGATTGTCAGAGTGTGTGATAGGCTACCGCTCGCGGCGGTTACGGTCACGGAGTAGCTACCCGCCGTGAGAGCCTTCACGGATAGCGTCGATGCCCCCAATCCGCCTGTAATGACGGTCGGGCTGGTGCTCGCAGTCATCCCGGCCGCGGGCAGCACTGTGAGGGTCACGTCGCCCGTGAAACCATTCAGCGGGTTCACATTCAAAGTAACCATGGTCGAGGCTCTCGCCTCCAGACCCTGGAGCATTGTGCTGCTCGCTGTAATGGTAAAGTCTGGTTGCGGAACCGTGACGCGGACCAGGGCCCAGGTCACTAGAGATCCGCTAGTCGCTGTGACATTGAAGATGTAGTCGTACGGAAACGCGTTGGCCGCCACTTTAACCGTCATGACAAACTGAATACTTCCGCCCTTGGAAAGGTCTACGCCTGATTGAGATAGGGACGCGGACAAGTCGCCCGGATAAGCTAGGGAAGCAGCTAGGGAAGCGTGACCCGCAAAACCGTTGAGACTGGTAACAGTCAGTCTACTGGTATCCGACGATCCAACGATTACGCTGAGACTGCCGGGAGCAGCCGTCAGGCTGAGCCCGAGAAACGAGAATTTCACGATGACACTGTGCGTCAGACCTCCCTCGCCGACATTGACAGTCACTGTATAGTTGGCAGGAGCGTACGCGCTGACACTCAGCTTGGAAGAATCGGCACCCACCACGCTGGTGGGACTGAAGATAATGATGAGCTCGCTAACGGAAGATCCGGAGAGTGAAACACGCTTTGCGAAGCCATTCAAAGAAGTGATCGTAATGGTCGAGTTCGCGGTAGTGCCCAAGTTGACTGGCGACACGATGAGAGGGCTTGCTGTGACGCTAAAGTCCACGACCTCGAACAAGATCTTGGCAGTAGAGTGGGTGAGTGAAGTACTGTTTCCCGAAACTGTAACGTTGTAATTCCCCCATTGGGTCGCGCTACACGCTAAAGTCGACAGCTCAGAAACAGTGGGTCCCACTGTAACTCTGGCCGGAGCAAGACTACAGCTAAGGCCAGCATCAGCAGAGTTGGTCAAGGAAACTGTCCCCGATGTGCTACCGAGGGAAGCGACCGTGATCGTGACACTCGCACTTGTGCCAGCATCCAATTGGCTCACGGTCGTCTGGCTAGTTATGACTGAAAAATCGAACACGAACACCTGGACACTGACAAGGTGCACATGGGAACCGCTAGTACCAGTCACGTTGACCTTGTATGATCCAGGGGCAACACTCGAACCCACGGAGATTGTCAAGGAAGATGTGCCAGATCCTGAAATAGAATTAGGGGTAAGAGTGGCTGTAAGTCCTGAGGGCGCGCTCGAGGTTAGAGATACGATACCTGAGAAACCGTTGGTCGCAGTTACCGTGATGGCGGAGTCGCCGCTTGCCCCAGGGACGATGGTCGTGCTGGCAGGACTGGCACTGATCGTAAAGTCAGGTGTAGGCGGATTAACCGTAAATGGTTCACAGACGCTAGCCGCATTATTGTTGTTCGAGTCGCCGCTGTAAGTGGCGTTGAAGCTGTAAGTTCCTGAGGATGAAGGCGTGGTCGCTAGAGAGTCTGGAACTACGCCAACACTAACTGTGACCGAAGACACAGTCGTGCCTATGCCTGTGCACGCACTGTTACTGAATATTGTATAGGTCACTGTACCTCCAGCCTGGAATTCTCCGGTCATAGTTGCGGTATCATGGACTGCGTCGCCGAGACTCACGGAGGTGACTGCAGCGTTGGCAGAGTCCTTGACAACTGTTACAACAACTGGACTTGCCTTTGTCACCGTAATAGTGAACTGTGCCGATGTAGAACTTGCATGAGTCGAGTCTCCGCCATACATGCCAGTTATCGATTGTGTACCAGTCCCGACGCTGGAAGGAGTATAGGATACGCTGGCCACGCATGTAGCAGCGGTTGTACCACTATTTGTCAGAGCACATGTTGTCGGAGAGAAACTTCCAGCAGCACCACGATTAGAAAATGTGACAATGCCACTCGGATTCGTCGGGCTCGTAGAAGTGTCCGTCACACTGGCAGAACATGAAGTCGCAGTCCCCACAATCGCAGATGCAGGAGTGCACGTCACCACAGTTGTAGTGGAGACAATGGTGCCACCAACAACGTTGATCTTCAACTGGGCAGTCCTAGCGCCAACCAGTCCAGTCGAGGTAGCTCTAGTTATGACGGTCGCGATGCTACCTGGAAGAAGAGTGGTGTTTAACGAAATCTGGGTGGTCACGCTACCGCCAGGCATAACAGGAACGGATGTGGGACTGAAGCTGACTGTGAGACCATTGACAGGTATGTAAGTCAGTGCGACGGTTCCGGCGAACCCGTTGATACTTGTAACAGTACCAGTCAGAAGAGCCGTGGGCGGGGCGCCGGATACAACATTGACGGAGCTAGTCGAGAGGGTCCAGGTGAAATCTGTGACCCTGATGAATACGCTGACTGGCGCATCTAGAGTATTGTTCTGGCCAGTCGTAAAGCTGTTGGCGACATAGTTCGCAAAGAAAGTGACGGAATAGTTCCCTTTCGTTGTCGGAGCTTTGATATTGATTGCCGGTGTTGAACACGAAGTTCCAGAAGTGAGACATGTTGTTCCCGGCGCAAGGCCCACGCTGAGACTAGGAGTGTGTGCCTCTGTGAAGAGGATGCTGTCCGCGCTGCAGCCTGGTGCGGGTGGGATGCACGCCGCTGGTCCAGGCCAACCATTCTGTGCCGTAGCGGTAATGGTGACTGGCCCTGACTGTCCCACGAGAAGTGTCAGGCTGTTGGCACTGGAGGATGCTGTGATGAAGGGGACTCCGGATGTGCCACTGCCACCTGTTGACGGCGTGCCACTATTGTCGAACACTGCTGTCATGGACGTTTCAGGCGCCGGAATGGGCGTGCCTGTGAGTATGGCTACGCATTGGCCTGGAATGCTTTGGGCGCCCATGCAGTTGACCTGGTAGCCTATGCTGATGCCTCCCACCGGAGTCGTTCCAGTGATGTTGTACACGGCTGTAAATAGAAGGCCTGAAGATGGGGAAGCGGTAGTCTTGCCGCCTACAACCGAGTAGTGCAACGTGTCAATCGTGTCAGTGGCGAGGCAGTTGCCTACCTTGGAAAGGCCTTGAAAGCATAGGGCAACTATCGAAAGACTCGCCCCCGGAATATTCTCGGGGCCAACGAGAGAATGAGAAGGATCAACGCTAACGGGCACTAACTTAGTATGATCGGCCAGAAGAGTAATGTCCCATCCATTCAACGAATCTGAACCGTTGACATACAAGCCGATTTGTACCTGGTGATTAGGCGTAACAAAAGGGCCGTCAAACGTGGGCCCAACGGGCGTAGTTCCCGATAACACGTGATTGCACGGCTCAGCAACCGTTACCGGTACCGAAGTGAAATCCTCAATGCATACCGTACCAGTTCCAGGATTTGCATGTACCATGAAAACCGTCTGCGGCACAACTAGCAGACTCGCTACGAGAGTCAGGCCCATCAGGACAACGACGCTTATCGGCCGCAACCAGAGTAAACCTTCGTTACGAAAGACAAGTCCTAGACTCGATTATAAGTTTGGGGGAGAACATCCGCCTGACCCATTGTTGCGCCCGCCGAAAGTCCATGAGAATTCCCAGCCACGGCTTGAGGTGGTCTGTCTGAGTCTCACGTTATCAAGAAGCTCAAGGAAGCGTCAGGGATACCTAGAGGCAGCCGGTCTTACCATAGATCAGGATTATTGGATTGTCGCTCGTTAAGACTTCCGCACCCCAAAGTCCAGGGCGCAAGGAGTTTGATGAGGGTCCGACGCACATGAACCAGATTGCTCCATCGGGTGGATGGGAAGGAAACGTGAGAGTCTGATTGGCACCGATCGGGTATCCCCAGACTGAGAAGAAGTCGCCAAGAGTGAAGCTGTGGATTGTGTTCGACCTTACGTGTATGACGGAATAACCAGGGTAGTTTACAGGTGGCGTGTCTGTGTAGACTGGATAGTTTGAATCGACACCATACTGGTCCAAGGCATGACTAACCCATGCACCTCCTGCTTTACCTATCATTGGAGGAACGATGAACCTGATCTGGCTAGAGTTGTTGTTCTCCACCTGGATTGAGATCTGAGCCTGATAATCCATAACAGGCTTGGCCTGGGCAGCAGTGTAGCCGAATAAGAAATAGGCCCCGATTGCAATGAGTACCACGAGGATTGCAGCAGCGATGATCGGCCGCAGCCTCCTGCTTTGCAAGACAGATTCCCTGGAACGGGCCAAACTAACATGTTGAACGTTATTGTTCAGTATAGGTCTTTCCCCGAGAGACCGTCCCGTCTCATAATTGAAGAAGTGAACGGGTGTTTCGAGTATGTAAGAATCGAATCGGGATCGCCGAAGTCGCAGATGCGGCCTTAGTCCACGCGAGGAATAGATGTAAGCTCTTTGAAGTGTTAACGGTTTTCTCCCAAGACATATATTGATGAATTCCTAATTCGATGAATGTTCGAAAATCGACAGGTGCGACGAGAAACAGTTGAACCGAAGCCAAGGAATAGTTGTAACAATGATCCCCCTATTGCTCTTGTCCTCAGCCCTCAATCTTTCCCAAACGGTTCTGCCTGCTCACGGAGCCATAACAGGACTGGTCTGCATCGCTGACCCAACGGGAACCAAGTGCCCGGAGACCCCTCCGATTCTCACACCAGCAGCTCCATCGGACACCCAGATAACAATAGGCGTGTTCGTGAACAGCTCGGCGGCTCTCAACGGTTTCGAAGTAATCCTTGTTGCAGATCACACGATCATCAACCCCTGGAAGGTGGATATGACCAACTCGATAATCGGCTCAAGCGCTTCTATATTGGTGCAGTGCATCGGAGGGCGTCCTAAACCGGGGACCACTTGCTCCGCCCTCGACGGTCCTGACACGCTCCACATTGGGGCCCAAGGAACTATCTCTTTCCCGCCGACAACCGGGCTATTGTTCAGCGCCACCTACAATATCACTGGGACGACCAAGAATACTCCCATCGATTTCAAAACGGGATGCGGGAGCCCGACGAATCCAACGAGCGACACGCCAGTATGTGTTACGATTACATCGGGAACGCCTCAGCCTGATCCTGAGACAACTCAGAGCGCTGGTTTCAGCAATCTGCCGTTCTATGCAATCGACGCGAGCCCACCGACCCTGGTCACTGACAATGGCGCGTCCAACAGTTCACTGATTACTCTCACAAGCCTGAACGGTTTCAGCGGCACGGTGACGCTATCAGGGTCCGTGAATCCGTCGGGGCCAACTCAATCCCTATTTCCCACAAGCATATCTCTCACTGCGGGAATTCAGGACTTTTCCACTCTCAGCGTTACTGTCGGAACTACAGTGGTACCTGGAAATTACAACATCACCGTCACCGCAACAACAAACTCCAGCTTTCCATTAAACTCGGTGATTGTACATCTCATGGTTCCTCCTCCCGACTTTTCCATATCATCGAGCCCAGCAACCGTGACGATCAACGCGACTTCTTCGGGAAGTGCAAGACTCACATTGGCTAGCCTGAGGAGTTTTGCTGGAACTGTAGGCCTTACAGTCTCGCCCTCCTCCGGACTGGCCGCGTCGCTGAACGCCACGCAACTAATGCTCCGACCTGGAGGGTCCAACTCTTCAGCAACGCTAACGGTATCAGCTTCGACTGGAGGGACCTACAGCGCCACTATTACTGCAACGAGCGCTCAGCTTACTCACCGAATTACCGTCAGTGTTGTCGCACTGGACTTTGGCGTATCGTCCAAGTTGCAATCAATCTCCATTCCTCAGGGGATCAATCAATCATACACTTTCACTGTTAGAAACGACCCCTTAGCCTGCTGCTTTCTCGGGAACGTAACCCTATCAACATCTGTCAGTCCGCTCACTGGAGGTATCGCCGCTTCGTGCGCGCCTTCACTGATAGTCTTCAACTCAAGAACAAGTCAAAGCACCGACGTAATTTGTCAGCTAAGAGGCACGGTCCTCGGAGACTACACTATAGTCCTTGGCGGACAAGGCCGAGCCGGAAAACTCTTCCACGCCGCAGTCCTAGTCGTACACGTGCAGGCGCCTGACTTTGCAATTGCAGCCTCACCCCAATTTCAGACCGTGCAGGCAGGATCCCGCGCAAACGTCACCATCATCCTCACGAGACAGTCAATCTTCAACGGCACCCTTAGCGTCTCCGCCTCGGTATCTCCGACCGGTCCCACAACGGCTTTCAACGTGTCAACCGTCATGATCAACAATAGCAACAGTGCTGGCGCGGTCGCGCTTGCGATTACCGTCCCGCTAACTTTCCATCCAGGCACCCTCACCGTGACAATTACTGCTGTGAATGGAAGCTCGCCAGGAGCGCTAACCCATCAGACAACGGTCGCGATCACAGTCGCAGCTCCCTCCACCTTTCACGATGTATCAATAGGATCCTTAACCACAGACACAAGCTCTCCCACTGTCGGCGACAAGGTCAAGTATACTATTGTCGTTTACGATCTGGGGAACTTCCAAGAACAAGTCACGGTGGTTGCTCTTGTGGGAGACACGACTGTTGACCAGCAGAACGTCACAATCCAACAAGGGGGAAATGCGACCGTCACCCTCACATGGGCCACTTCGGGATGGACTCCAGGCACCTATGTGTTAGGTGCCAAGATCCTTAGCGTCTCTGGCGAACAGAACACGGGAAACAACCTACTCAGATCCACGACGCCAGTGAACCTCAATTCCTCGTCGCAAGGCCTTCTGTCCGCGGGCAATCTCACTCTTCCCATAGGAATACTAGTGGCGGTCGTCGCTCTAATAGGCGTCTCAATCTATCTTTTCCGATACAGGACCCGGGCCCGTACCCAAACCTCCTAGATCTTCCTCCGGCATTCCGAGGACAAACAGAGGGTCGACTTTTCCGACTCCCCATGGGAACATCACTGAAAAAACAGTCTGTGCCGTAGAAGGTGAGAAAATAGGGTTAGAGATCTCTCCTATTGCTCAGCGTTTCGAGCGAGTGATTTGGACTCGTGAAGATGAACGGAGACGCCTCCTCCTGACAATGAAGGCTATGGTCCCGAAAACCAGACCGACAATGATGACAGCTACCAAAATAATAAGCCCAGTAAGATTCTGCGGAGGAATCGGTGTAGAGAGCAGGTAGACATTGTCCACGGTTGTCAAGCCAGGGTCAACAGTCTCCGTCTTGGAATAGTCCTGGTAGCCGGAACCCGAGAACTTCAAGAAATAACTGCCCGAAGAGAGACTTGTGAAGTTTACCTGACCCCCATTGCTGATAGTCTTGTTCAGCAAGGGCAGAGTCAAGGAAGAACTGTTGAAAATCTGCACGAGGACCCCACCGATTATAGGAGAGCCAAGAGCATTCCGAACCGTCAACAAGATCCCGCCCAGGGCAGGCACCACGATCAGGTTTCTGACAATAGAGCTTGACCCACCGTTCGATTCTGTGACGTTCAACTGGACATGGTAAGAGCCAGGCGCATTGAAGATGTGAGAGATTGTGGTGGACGGCTGATCGGTCAACTGCGGAGTCCCGTCCCCGAAATTCCAAGTAAACTTGGGGTTGAGAAGCGGAGTAGCTACTGTCGCATTGAAACTCATACCGGCATCGAACATGACCGTTCCTCCCGGTAAGATAACAGATGAAACGGTGGGCGCATAGTTGAAGAAAACCCCGAGGCCATTGTTGGCGAAGATTCCATCAGACCTAACCACCCTGATAGAATGAGGATTCAGAAGTGAAGGATTCGCCGGATCGGGGCTCGGATTGACAAGGTCACTCCGATCAAAAGTGAAGAAGCTGCTACCATACCCGTGCACCCCGAACGTGACGGCGAAGAGCAGCTGACCCGTCAAGGGCCCATTCACGGTGTTGCCTCCTTGGGCGAAATGGATCTGTCCTGCGCTGCCGTCGTCGCTTGAACAAGGATGGCTCATGTACTGGACTGCGTCCATGCATTCAAAGAGCAGGTCACCCGATGATCCGAAGATGTTTCCCGTGTACGCTACGCTTTGGGCCTGGATGATGCCTGTCCGGTTAGTGTAGACAGACCAGAAGCCTGTGTAGTCCAGCCGAACGTCGATCACATTGATCGCGTCCCTAGTAGTGAGGTTTAGCATGACGTTCACTGTGAAGGTAGTCTGATTTGCTTGGCAACATGTGGCGACAGGGGACACGTAGATCTGAGACACGTTTGGCGATGCTTGGACGATGTGAACTAGTCCGTGAGGACCCATCTGTGACGTTAGAAGCACCAAAAGGGAGAGAATGAAAAGCACGGACGTCCGCAGCCTGCTCTTCATGTTGGTTCTGTTCCGGTGACTCGCATTGAGAGTTGAATAAATGCACTGTGCAATCGGGGATATTGACTTATCGGGATTCGAACTAATAGTTCAGCGAAGAGCTCTTATCAATCGTCTGCCTTTGTGGATCAATCCAACGGACCACGTTCGTAGTTTACCGACGATTGATGATCATCTTGCTTCTGAGATTCTTACCAAGCACATTCTCGATCTTGTCTAGAGAAACGCCGGTGTAAAACTCCAGCTTGTCTCGGTCGGTAAGGATCATTATCCTAGTCGTCAGGGTTTCCTTCAGCACTTCAATTCGAACAATCTCCCCGAAGCTCAACGCAAAGTTGTCACGGTGTGAGGCGAGGATCTCACGAGGACTCCGAGAACTCAGACCGTGTCTACTCATAGATTCTCTGCCTCCTTTGAACAGGTTCTCTAGAACCCCGCTTAGCCGCCCGAGCATCCCGACTCCGGCCATTTCACCCGCACCGCGTTTCCCAACCCGAGCAACGATGATCCGGGAGTCCGTCGGGAAGAGAATCAATTTTTCCGAGCCCATTTCCAGCCTGGCAACGACATGGATCTCGCCCAAAACAACCTCAGACGAACCGCTCATACTTGGTGCCACCTGGCTGAAGCTGATCTTCGCGACCAGTTATTTACGCTAAACCAATCACCGGCGTCAGAGAAAGGGTGTCATCGTCTCTTCCACCAGCTCTTGAGGTTGACGAGCTTTTCGTGATGCTGGCTACTTACGCCGTAACACGCAACTAGTCGTGGCCGCTGGATTGTCACAAGGTCTCCGGAGAGATTGATGATGAGAGCGACTGCAACGCGCCCCGTTATCCAAGACAGACGGAAAAAGCTAGCAACGAATATAACCCCGGCGAGACCGGGACAGATAATCAAACTGCCCCGGTGGCTCAGCCTGGTAGATGCGACGGCAGCCTAGAGCATTGCCTTGGTAACCCTATCAAACAGGCAAGGGTCACGAGTTCAAATCTCGTCCGGGGCTCCAATCCAAAAAACAGCTAGCCAACAGTAAGAATTAAGCAGAGGCTGAGCTGTCTCATCGCGAGTCCACTAGAGCCAGCTAGTAACTGAAAAACTGGGAACGATTGCTAACGCTTCAGCATCTTGTCGACCCGATCCTTCCAGGCTGGCCATCGACCCATCTCTTCCAATGCATACTTCTCGGCCTGTTCCTTGTTCATCCAGCGAGTCTGCATAGCCGACGCGACCATGTCATCATACAACTTCTCAAATTGCAAAAGCTTCCCCTTCATGTCGGTACAGTGAATGCAATACGGATTGTCGAGATCCTGAGCCCCATGCTCATCCCGCGAAGCTAAGGGCCGACCACAACTCTCACACTGCATCGCAAGAGACATAGACTAACCCAAAAACAACAATCACACAGACACTAGATAACCATACTTGGACGCACCAACCCCCCGGCGCGGTAACAAGAGCATGCCCATCTCTGCTAAACCATTAATAATCCGGCACCCCTCAAACCACAAAGAACGCTGGGGAATGCTTCTATTGCAGAGAAAGGGCCAAACGGCACCTTTCACACTACTCACACTCATGATCCTATTCGGAAGAAAAAGAACCGAACAGGAAGAAACCAAGACTACACTTGAGCCCGTCAACGATGAACCATTCCCCGTTCCAGACATACTCAAGAAGACAGTCACAAATACGGATGTCTCTAGATCACGCGATAGGCTCCGACTAGCAAGTCTGGAGAGAGACATCATCGGAGACGCCCTCACAAAGATCTACGAAGCAGAAACGAGGGGACAGATCAACGACAGCGAAAAAAACCAACTCTTACAACGATACAAGACAGACCTCAAACGGGTAGATGGCGAAATAGACACCCACAAGAGAACAGTGGATCTTTACGAACTCGAATCTGCCAAGGAAGACCTTCTCAAGAGCTTCCAAGAAAAAATGCTCGAAATTGACCTGAAGATAAGCCAGATCAGACCGGCCCTATCCACAACAGTTGAGACAGCAAACAAGCCTCCTGATCCTCCCAAGACAGAGACAACCCCGACGGCCCCTCCCGTGAACCCTCCTAAGGAACGACCTCCAAAAGAGAAGCCTAAGAACAAAGCAGAAGAACGACTAGAGACTATCCGAGAAGAAGTCCTCAAAGCCATGGAACGCCTCGAACAGATCGAAACAGAAGGCTGAGCAACAACCTGTCCTGGACAGACAAGGCTCGGATCAGCGCCGCCGCCCAAGCAATAAGAGAAATCAGAGACAACACGACAATCGGACTCGGAAGCGGCAACACTATCCTTCGAACTCTTGAGCTAGCCGCAGAGCGAGTCAAGAAAGAGAATCTCAAGATCACCTTCATCCCAACATCCTACCAGACAGAAATTGCCGCAAAGAAGCTGGGCCTCAAGACGGGAACCCTCGAAGAGGGCACCGAACCTGACCTGGCCCTCGACGGTGCTGACCAGATACAATGGCGAACCCTCGACATGGTGAAGGGAGGAGGAGCAGCCCTCCTAAGGGAAAAGATCGTAGATTCCACTTCAAGGAAACTCGTCATAATAGTCGACGAGAAGAAACTAGCAAAGACCCTAGGCGGACCCCAACCCATACCCGTCGAGATAGTCCCTTTCGGCTACGCATCAACAATCGCAAAAATCAGAAAAATCTCTGAAAAAACAGTGCTGAGGGAAGCCACAGGAAAGGTCGGACCAATAGTAACAGACAACGGCAACCTGATCGCCGACGTCTTCTTCAGAAGTCTACGTCGACCGGAAATAGTCCATGAGAAGCTCAAGAATATCGCGGGTGTGATAGAGACAGGTCTTTTCCTGCAAATGTGCGATATTGCCTACGTGGGTAGAAAGGACGGCCGTGTGGACATCCTCCGCAGAGGCTAACGGTCCACCCTCCAGAGCCCTATAGCTCCAGACCCTTACAGTCTCCGGTCTGGTTCACGAGAAGAAAGAGGCGGGAGTGACATTGGTGTCTGTATCGACGCTTCTTAGCAAGGATACTGATTCTAATATCCGCACACAACATTACGAAAAAACTCCCTCGAAAAAACAGCACAAACGCTCAGAGCGAAATCACAAAAGGGGCCTTGCTCCGTAGGAACGCTAATAGCATTGAAGATCAACTCTAGGAGGTTCATTGCCACCCCTTCCCTCCGGCCGAGGAGGCCGCGCACCACGTATTGGTTCAGGCTTCAGCGAATCCGACGCCCCAGAGCATGACGTCCGCCGTTGTAGGAGCTGCGGAAAGGAGGCAGAGCTGGAAGATGGCTTGTGCCCAGAGTGCAAGTGGGAGATAGAGGTGGGGCTAAAGCCTCCCCCAGCCCCAGAAAAGAAGCACTCCCTCTGGTCAATTCTCAAACACGAAAGTCACTGATCGCTTCTGCAACTAGTTCTCACAGAAAACGTTGTCCAGATTGGCCCTGAACCAAGTCAACGACACATTCCCCGCATCACCGCCCGATTCCCTGTTTGACGCATTGTGATGAAACATTATCCGACAGCGAACTCTCTTACACCCGATCCTCATTGGCTGTTTGGGCGTCAAGTGCCGGGGGCGGGGCTCTCGAAAGAGGTCTTCTATCGAACCCGCGACCTCCGGATTTCTCAACCCATGTTATGAGTCCGGCGCTTTGGCTCCCCTTTCGGGGTCTGACCAAACTGAGCCACCCCGGCAAAACGGCCGGCGCATGGTCTACTGCTAAAAAGCATTGGCCCAAGAAAGATTAAACGGAAACGAAACTAGACGAGGAGAACAGAAAGGCCCCCAGCTTGTCCAGCCACAAATTCCTCACACTAGACGAAGTGGAGACAAGCAACAAGAGGATTTTCCTAAGAGTAGACATCAACGTCCCGCTAGACCCATCCACACATCTGATTCTTGACGACACCAGGATCAAAGCCGTCTCAGAGACACTCGCCAGACTCGAAGACGCGAGGGTCGTCCTCGGCTCCCACCAGAGCAGACCCGGAAAAGACGACTTCACGAACATGCAACCCCATGCGAAGGCGCTAGCTGATTGCTGCAATCAAGAAGTAATATTCGTAGAAGATGTCATAGGCCCCCACGCCCGCCAGAGGATAACAAAGGTCGAGCCAGGCCAAGTACTCGTACTCGACAACCTAAGATTCTGCGCTGAAGAAAATGTTGACGACAAACCCGAGAAGCTCCTGAAGACCCACTTTGTCAAACAGCTCTCACCTCTCTTCGATCTCAACATCAATGACGCCTTCGCAACTGCCCATCGATCGCAACCTAGCATTGTAGGACTGACAGATGCACTTCCAAGCGCTGCAGGACGATTAATGGAAAAAGAACTCAAAGCAGTCTCCGGACTACTTGTAGAGCCTCGACGACCATGCGTCTACGTACTGGGCGGCGCCAAGGTCGAGGACAAGATCCCGGTCATAGAGCACATTCTAACTCGTGACAAAGCAGACAAGATCCTGCTAGGAGGAGTACCCGCAAAAGTCTTCCTCAAGGCAATGGACAAGAAAATCTCGGCAGACGACGAGAAAGACATGGCTGGACTTCAAACTCATATCAAGAACGCAAGATCACTGTCGATGAAGTACAAGGATAGAATCGAGGTCCCAGTTGACCTTGCATATGGAGATACTCGTGGAAAGAGAACTGACAGAGGCATAGATGTCCCTTTGAAAGAGTCGGCCCTTGATATTGGAGCCAAGACTATTGAAAAATATTCGAAAGCGTTGGAGGGAGCTGCCACTATTGTCGCTAACGGGCCCCTAGGAGTGTTTGAGAGAGATGGGTTCGACCTCGGGACAAAACAGGTCCTAGAAGCCATGGCGAAGAGCAACGGCTATACAGTCATCGGAGGCGGACACTTGGTAGGGCTTGCTTCGATCCTCGGGATAGATGAGCGATTCAAACATGTCAGCACGGCGGGAGGCGCAATGCTTTCACTTCTTTCAGGCCAGAATCTCCCAGGCGTCGATGCGCTCGTCAGAGCCGCAGAGAGAATGCGGAACCAGAAACCTAACTGAACGCGTACTCAGTAGAACTTATCTTAGCCTCAACTCCACCCACCAAGCGACTGCCCCGGTAGCTCAGTGGTGGAGCGACAGCCTTGTACCCCAGTGAGAAAGCTGTAGGTCCCGGGTTCAATCCCCGGCCGGGGCTCCAAACACGATTCCGATTATCACAGGCTGATTCCTGACTCGAGACTCCATGCAAGCCTAATCCCGACACGGAAGGAGATCCAGAATCAGTTTTCCGCACGTCGTTTATTAGACGCGGAAACCTAGAAACCTGTCCCGGAAGAAGATCGAACCCATGGCACGAAGGTTCCTTAGACGACGAACAATCGTCATAGCTGCAATCATCGTCGCTCTCTCTGTTGGAATCGTCTTTGCAAGCATACCCTACCTTCCACATCCTCCTCCGCGAACAATCCAGACCCCGGTAACCCATACCATTAGGGGGGGAAGCGAAATGTATCCAGGAGTCTACTCTCTCACGCTACGAGGAGTTTCCAGCACTGACAATTTTGCAATAGGGGTTAACGTGACGAACGGAATGGCATCATTCTGCGTGATGCCAGAGTCCAGTTTCATTGCTTGGACTTTCAATAACTCGACCGGAGGAATCCCGTTTTCATTCGACAGCTGTATCCTCAACGTGCAGACAGCTCAGACGACGCTAAGATTTACTCCCACAAGCCAGGGCAACTGGGACGTCGTCGCTGTCAATACTAGCTCAGCGACGATAATAGTCGAGTACACTCCCGCTTCCTAGCGCGACCCTCGGAGTAGAGAGAAGACTGAGGAGACAAGAATGATCCCTGAAAACACTAGAAGAACATGCTGCAAGCCGGGAAGAAAGCCGCCTAGCGATCCGTTCGCTGTCTGAACGCTCATGATAAGATTCGGGTTGCCAATAATGCTGACCAGCTTATCGTACGGCACACCAGCAGTCATGAGCGCTAAGACCAGTGGGATGCTGGAGACGATGCTTGTGTTGATGATGGTAACTCTTACCGCGGAAGAGATTCCCCTCTTTGAGGCTGGCACCGAACCCATAACAGAACTAGCATTCGGACTGCGGAATAGGCCGATTCCAAATCCTACAAGCACCAGACCTACCACGACCTGAGAATAGGGAGTAGACTGATCGAATCTTGACAAGACGAAAAACCCTCCGGACGCCGTTATGAGACCGAGAGTGCTGAGACCCCTCGCCCCCCATTTATCTGAGAGAGTACCACTTATTGGCCCAATGAAGATCAGAGTAGCGTCAAGAGGGATCAGAAATATTCCCGCGTGGAGCGGATCGTAGCCTCTGACGAGCTGGAAATAGAGAGTCATGATGAAGGCAAGTCCTGCAAACGCGAGACCGCTGAGCAGATTGGCAATGTTTCCAGCGGTGAACAGTCTAATTCTGAACAGGGAGAGGTCTAGAACTGGAAACTTTGTCCTGCGCTCGACGAGAAAGAAGAAGACAATGAGGATTCCACTGGACACGATAAGAATCAGGTTCAGAGCATCTGTTAGACTACCGATAGTTAGGCCGACAAGGAGGAGAGTGATCGAACTGGAAAAACTGACTGCGCCCAGCAGATCGAACTTTTCTCCTCGGGTCGGCGGAGAGATCTCTTTCAGTCTCTGACGCGACCAGTATGTTCCGAAGATTCCGATCGGAACGTTAACCAGGAAGATAGATCGCCAAGTGAAGAGTTGGATGAGAATACCGCTAAGAGTATAGCCTGTAATCGTTCCGGCATTGATCGCTACCTGGTTTATCCCGATACCTTTTCCCAGCCCTTCACCAGCGAAAGCATCCGTGACAATCGCGACACTATTGACGAAGAGAAGCGCCGCACCAAAACCCTGAACAAGCCGGAAACCCAAGAGCTCCTCTGCTGTCTGGGAGAGGCCGGAGAGCAACGACCCTAGGGTGAAGATGGCGAAGCCCACGTTGTACAGCCGGACCCGGCCGTGCAGGTCCGCGATTCTTCCAATTCCTACCAGAAGAACAGTGATCATGAGCCGGTAGACGGTGATGAACCAGACACCCACAACCAGATTCGTGTTCAGCGCAAGAACTACCTGGGGAAGGCCCACAACAAGAATGCTCGAATCCAGCGTGGCCATGAAAATGCCGACTGTAGTGACGGTGAGAACCACCCACTTGTACTCCAAGGACAAACCGCCAGGCTACCAAGCGTTTCCGAGCCTCCGGCTAGCGAGGTATAAAACGCCCCCAAGAAATGAGCCTCGATGTTCCGAGTTAGGACGATACACGGAGACTCGCCCAGAACACGCCCTGAACAGAGATCAGGAAAGGGAGTTTCACATGATGCCCAGTTCACGCTTGCGTGATGCCAGCAGTACGCTGTTTTGAAAAATGCTGATTCGCCTGTTCTGCGCGAAAAACCGATAATCTCGCCGAGAAAGGGTTTCAGCCAGCTAGGACCCCGTTCCTAAAATTTTGAAAATAAAAAATTCCTGCGACACAAAACTCGCAGTTAGGAGCTAATTAACAAAGAGTAATCATCTCCTAGGCTTCACGGAAAGAATCGCAGACTATTCTGTTTCACAACTAATAGGCGCAGAATAGGCCCTGATCAGAAATCGGGGGAGGCGATTTGAGATTGCGACTTTTTCGCGCTGACCTATCCGCTTAATCTGCAATTTGGAAAATGGTCGGCCGTTCTATTCTGCGCCCTGAATTGCGAGACTCGCGCGTATCAGTTTCAACTGGCGGGACCACTCGCCAAAAAATCTCAAAAGCAGTTGCTCCCCGCGACACAAAAGTGCTCTTACGGAAAGGTAACCCACGGGAAACATAGGCATTCCTTTAGATACCGAGAATAAACCGTCAACCCGCAAGCTTGAGCAGACCCCAAGCACGTCTAGCAGACGACCTATTCGCCCTAGACCCCAGAATCAGATACGTTGCACTACTAGACAGGAACCACAAACTCGTAGAGTCAAGAATGCGGACAAGCGTAGCAAGCTTCACACCCGAAAGCTACGACAGGAAATTCATGGGAAGCGTCCCTCCACTCATACTCGACACACTGTCACAGCTAGAAGCCCAGTGCGGACCACTCAGCCACATATCCGTACAGTACGAAAAGATAGACCTGATATTCCTACCACACAACAACCAGATAATCGCCATAAGCCTCGAAACAGGACCCCTAGAACCAATCCTCAGAAAACTCCGAGACTCGCTCGGAGTCCCCATCCACCTCTAAACAACCATAAACAGAAAAACATGGAAGAGAGACGACCCACGTCATAGAAGAATGCCAAAAACCCCGCCCGGCAAAAGCCAGCTAGCCAAACTGGCACGCGCCCACAAACCCACACCACGCGCCCAAACACCCAGAAAAGAGGACTACATCGAAGTCATCTACGAACTAATCCATGAAAAAGGATATGCAAAACCAGTAGACATCGCAAAAAACTTGCACGTAACACCACCCACAGTCACAGGGATGCTCAACAAGCTCCGAGAAGAACAATTCATCGTCCATGAAAAATATGGAGGAATAGTCCTAACCGAGAAAGGCAGCAGCATGGCCGACGGGATAAGACAGCGCCACGGCCTACTCGTTAACTTTCTAAGACTACTCGGAGCGGATGAGAAAAGGGCCCAGAAAAGATACCGAGGGACTGGAACATTACATAGACTCACGGACCCTCGAACTGCTAGCAAGACTCGTCGAGTACGCGAGCAAGAACCCTCAATGGTGGAACCAGTTCCAGAAACAGCCAGAAAACATCTGACCACCAAACGTTATACGAGGCTCGACAGCTACAAACCAAACAATCATGGAGCCCAGACAATCCTACAACAAAATCTTCGAACTGCTAGAAACCCACCAAAAATGGTTCGCTAGCTCCCTCCCTCTAATCGCGAGCGAGAACATCCCCAGCCCCGCGGTCCGAGAGGCCATACTCTCCGACTTTGGCAACCGGTACGCTGAAGGATGGCCCGGAGAGCGAGTCTACGCCGGCTGTAAGTACATAGACCAAGTCGAACAGATCTGCATAGACCTCGCCAAACAACTCTTCAGAGTAGACTTCGCAGACGTCAGACCCATCTCAGGAGTCTGCGCCAACCTAGTAGCCTACACCACATTCACCACGCCCGGAGACACCATGCTCGCCCTAGCAATCCCCGCAGGAGGTCACATCAGCACGGGAAAGAAAGAATTCGGCGGCACAGCCGGCTCCGTAAGAGGCCTACAAGTAGAATACTTCCCATTCGACACAGAAGAAATGAACATCGACATCGATGCCACAGAGAAGAAGATCCAGAAACTCTCCGAGGAGGGAAAGAAGCCAACACTCGCAATGCTCGGGGGCTCAGTCCTACCCTTCCCCCACCCCGTCAAACAACTAACCGACACATTTCAGGAACATGAAACCAGAATCTGCTTTGATGCAGCGCATGTCGCGGGACTCGTAGCAGGCTCCCAATTTCAGGATCCCTTGCATGAAGGAGCAGACGCGATGACAGCGAGCACTCACAAGACCCTTCCCGGACCACAAGGCGGACTCATACTCTCGAAGCCCGAGCATGGAGAGAAGATCAAAAAGTCGACCTTCCCCGGCAACGTCAGCAACCACCACCTCCACCATCTTGCAGGAAAAGCGGTGATGTTCGCAGAGATGCTCGCGTTCGGAAAAGAATACGCGGCTCAAATTGTCAAGAACAGTCGAGCCCTTGCCTCAGCCCTCCACGAGAGAGGATTCCAGGTTCTAGGCGAGAAGAAAGGATTCACAAGATCACACTTACTCGTCGCGGACATTACGAAGTTTGGAGATGGGAAGACTATCGAGAAGAAGCTTGAAGATGCAAACATCATACTGAATCGCAACCTGCTACCGTACGACATCAAAGCCGGGAGACATTTCGAAGCACCGGGAGGAATAAGGTGCGGAGTCTCAGAAGTCACAAGGCTAGGAATGAAAGAGTCAGAGATGGAAGAGATAGCTGACTTCATGACAAGAATAGTAGTCAAAGGAGAGGAGCCACGTAAAGTCGCGACTGATGTGTCGGATTTTCGGAGAAGCTACCAGAAGGTCCACTACGCCTTCGAGACCAGCAAGGATGCCTACACCTACATCCACATCCGATAAATTTTGACTTACTCATTGTCAGAAGTTTTGCAGAGTCGAAGCCGGTTCGCACCAGCCTTATTACCGGCGATGTTGAAACAGTCGACCAGGGCAAGCCAAGTTGAGCACCAAACGAGAAAAGAGAAGACGTGACGAGGCGCCCATGCCGGCAGCCAGCGCCGGACTGTTGCGGTTCTTCGAAGAAGATACTCCTGGCGTAAAACTCAGCCCGCAGCTAGTCATAGTCTCTGGAATAGGACTAGTTGCCTTCGCGCTACTATTCTTCTTTCTGCTTCCCGTCAGATAGATCAGTAATCTTCAGCAAGCGTCCTCTGCAGATAAGAAGGCACAGCTCTAGCGTCAAGCCCAAGCTTCGAACCTAGCGCCCTCCGCAAGTCCTCAGCAAACCCCGTGAAGACAAAGACCTGCTCCGGGTCACACGCTTTAACAAAAGAGATCAACTGGTCAAAATCCGCGTGACTACTCAGTGGAAAAGCAGTGATTCTGCCATGGAGCGATAACGCCCAACCAGTTGCGTAAGCCCTCGAGAACCTCCGTCCGATATGAGCCCGATCGCTAGGTGTCGTGAGATAGACGCAGGGATCCTTCTCGAGAATCGTCTTCCCATCCCTAGAGTCAGACGAAAACCAATCGAGAGGTACACCGCTCCTATGATACGTGTCGTTGACACCATCAAGCCTCGGATTAACAATTACCGGCAGATGAGTGTAGACGTTGAACAGTCGGACGACCTCTTGCGCTTTTCCCGCCGCGTAGACGTGCAAGCAGGGTATTCTTCCCTGTTTTATCGTGTCTACCGCCCATTCCACAATCTCCGCGTAGACGGTTTCTCGGGATGGGAAACGGTATTGTGGAGACCCGTATGTGGCTTCAATGACCAGGATATCGCAGTGTTCGGGTTCTGCTGCTTTTGTCGTTAGAGTGTCGATGCAGTTGATGTCGCCGGTGTACAGTATCGACTTGTTTGGAGTCTCTATGAGAAACTGGGCTGAGCCTAGCATGTGCCCCGCGTCAAGCGCCTTGACCCGGATATCGTCGACCACGAAGTGATCATTGATGTCGAGTCCGCGAAAGTTCGAGATTCTATGGTCGTGTAGAGCGCGATGGATATCTCTGGTTTGCGGAGTAGACTGTTTGAGTCCCCTATATCTGAAACCGCCAGTGTGGTCACCGTGTGCGTGGGAGACGAGAACTCGAGCCGTCTTCGGAATTCTCCGAGTTGTAGAAGGATCAATTACCAGGGTCGCATTTGATGCGCCGATGAAGAGCCCGTCGAGCCAGCCTACTCTATCTTCTCGCGTTAGCCTTTGCCTCCGGAACAGTTTCTAGCCTCTGAACGGAGTCGAGATGAAGGAAGGT
>Ga0209805_1000098_pt1 | contig 46556 bp, 45 predicted proteins | sample GraSoiAngelo_148_FD_185905 | JGI IMG/M metagenome (GOLD analysis project Ga0209805, IMG submission 185905) | Grasslands soil microbial communities from the Angelo Coastal Reserve, California, USA - 14_1009_09_20cm (SPAdes) (version 2) | ecosystem: Environmental > Terrestrial > Soil > Grasslands ...
TCAGGTTGGACAGAAACTGGATCGCGGGCTGGATCAGACCGGACAGGAACTGCGCCAGGAAACTCGCCTCGTAGAGGCCCCTGTTGTGTTCGTCGAACACCTGCTGCGCCCGGGCGCGCCGGCCGAATACCTGCACCAGCGCGTGGCCCGTGTGCATCTCCTCGACGTGGCCGTTCAGGCTTCCCGTCCACTTCCACTGCGCGGCGAACTGCCTCTGCGAGCGGCGCGCAACCAGCAGAGTCACGACCACCGCCAACGGAACCGTGACCAGCGCGATCAGTGCGAGCAGCGGGCTGATCAAGATCATCATCGCCAGCACGCCGACCACCGTGAGCACCGAGGTGAGGATCTGGCTCATGCCCTGCTGAAGCGTTGTTGTGATGTTGTCGATGTCGTTGGTGACCCGGCTGAGGATGTCGCCGTGTGAGTGGCTGTCGAAATACTTGAGCGGCAGCCGCGCGAGCTTGGCGTCGACGTCGCGGCGCAGCGCGAAGACCGTGCGCTGTGCGACCCCGGCAAGGATGTAGCCCTGAGCCCACATCAGCACAGATGAAAAGATGTAGACCGCCGCCGCCAGCAGCAGGATCATCCCGAGCGCGTTGAAGTCGATGCCCTTGCCGGGTGTGACGTTCATGCCTGAGAGCATCTGGGCGATCTGGCCCTGGCCGTGCGCTTGCAGCAGCGCGATTGCCTGCGCCTTGGTCAGGCCGGCCGGCAGCATCTTGCCGACGATGCCGTTGAAGATGATGTCGGTCGCGCTGCCGATGATCTTTGGTCCGATCACCGAGAACGCGACACTGCCGATACCGAGCAAGGTCACCAAGACGATCAGCGGCAGCTCTGGCCTCAAGCGGGCGAGGAGCTTGCCCAGCGTCTTGCGCGGGTTGCTGACCTTGGCGGGCGGAGGTCCCGCCATGCCGCCCATCCAACCGCCCGGTTGGCGTCGCTGGGCGCCCTGGGCTGGGCCGCCCCCGCCTGGCCGGTTGATCATGCGACCGCCGCCTCGCCGAGCTGGGAATCGACGATCTCCCGATAGGGCTCGCATGTGACCATCAGAACGTCGTGCGTGCCCATGCCGACGACCTGGCCGTCGTCCAGGACGATGATCCGGTCGGCGTGCATGATCGTGCTGACGCGTTGGGCGACGATCAGAACGGTCGACCGCGCGGTCTCGGCCCGAAGCGCGGCGCGCAGCCTCGCGTCGGTGCCGGCGTCGAGAGCAGAGAAGCAGTCGTCGAACAGATAGACCGCCGGTCGCTTCACCACAGCGCGGGCGATCGCGAGCCGCTGACGCTGCCCGCCGGACACGTTGGTGCCGCCCTGGTCGATCGGCGCGGCGAGGCCGCCAGGCATGGTCTCGACGAAGTCGCGCGCCTGGGCCACCGCGAGGGCATGCCAGAGCTCGTCGTCCGTGGCTTGCTCGTTACCGAAGCGCAGGTTGTCCGCGATCGTGCCGCCGAAGAGGTACGCCCGCTGGGGGACGAGGCCGATCCCGCTCCACAGGCGTTCCAGCGATTGCTCTCGCACGTCCACGCCATCGACCAGGACCGCGCCTCTGCTCACGTCGAAGAATCGCGGTATGAGGTTGAGCAGCGTGGTCTTGCCGGCTCCCGTGCCGCCGATGATTGCGGTCGTCTCTCCGGGCTTCAGGTCGAAGACGAGGTCCTGCAGCACCGGCTTCTCCCCGCCGGGGTAGCCAAAAGTGACGCCGCGGAACTCGACCTCTCCAGAGACGCCGCTCGGTTCGACGGGGTGGGTGGGCTCTTCGATTGATGGCGTTGTCGTGACGACTTCCTGAAGGCGCGCCGCGCTCGCCTCGGCGCGCGGGACGAGGATGACCAGACCGACTGCCATCATCAGCGAGAAGAGGATCTGCATGATGTACATGAGGAAGGCGGTCATGTTGCCGATGGACAGCTGACCGCTGTCGACGAGGTGACCGCCGAACCACAGCACCGCGATTGTCGTCCCGTTCATCACCACCAGCAGAGCCGGGAAGGCGAGGACGAAGATCCGGTTCACGCGAAGCGCGGTCGACGTGAGATCGTAGTTCGCCTCTGCGAAGCGGCGCTCCTCGTAGGGCGTTCGGATAAAGGCGCGGATGACCCGGACGCCCATGATCTGCTCGCGCATCACCTGGTTGATCCGGTCGATCTTCACCTGCATCGACCGGAAAAGGGGTACCGCCTTCCAGAGCATGAAGCCGACGACCGCAGCCAGAAGCGGTATGACCACGATCAGCAGCCCGGAAAGCGTTACATCTGTGCGCAGCGCCATGAACACGCCGCCGACCAACATGATCGGCGCGCTCACCATCAAGGTGAGCGCGATCTGCATGAAGAGCTGGATCTGCTGCACGTCGTTCGTGTTGCGAGTGATCAGCGAAGCAGTGCCGAAGCGGTTCATCTCGCGCGCGGAAAAGCCCTGGACCCGACCGAATACGGCCGCCCGCAGGTCCCGCCCGACTCCCATCGAGGCTCGCGAGGCCCAGTAGACGCCCGCGATCGCGATCACCCCGAGCACAAGCGTGATGCCGAGCATCACCGCACCCGTCCGCCAGATGTAGGGGATGTCGCCTTTGGCGACGCCGTTGTTGATGATGTCGGCGTTGAGGTTGGGCAGGTAGAGGTTGGCGATGGACTGGATCAGCACCAGCACGATGACGATCGCAACCTCGCGCAGGTATGGCCGAAGGTAGGTGCGCAGAAGACGAATCAGCATCGTTCGAACCCCATCCTAACCGTTTGATAGTATCAAATGATTGACACTAGTCAAGCCATTTGATAAGTTCAAATCGGTGAAAGCCACGCCATCTTCCAAGGAGGATCTCCGTTCGGTGATGATGGCCTTTGGACGCCAGCAGGCGGCATTCTCCGATGACTTTCTCAGGTTTCTGATGGACGTCGAGCTGACGATGGGCCAGTTTCGCGCCCTGGCGACCATCCGGCGCTGGGGCCGCCAGAGCGGCAGGGAACTGGCCCGCCGGCTCGGGGTAACGCCGAGCACGCTGGTGCCGCTCGTCGATCGCCTCGAGGAGCAGGGATATCTGCGCCGTGTGCCGGACCACGACGATCGCCGGCTCACGTGGCTCGAGCTCACGCCGAAGGCGGACCGGCTCTTCCACCGGCTGCGCGGCATGGGGGCGGGCCGGCTCGCGTCGGCGATCTCCCTGCTCGTGCCGAAGGACCGCGCCGAGCTCAAGCGACTGCTCAACCGCCTCGCCGAGCATATGGAAGCCGCCGCCGCGAAGGAAGCAACGGCCTAGCTCGTTCGATCCGGGGGTCAGGTCAAAAAGTGTTAACCCGCGTTCTCTCTTAGTGCTGCTTCACGCCGCGCTTTTCTTTGGCGCGCTCAGTGCTGTCGCCACGATCGCCGCCTTCTGGCCGGGCCTGATCCAGGCCCGCCTCTGGATCGGCCTGCCGGTCGGGGTGCTCCTGATCGCGCTGGTGACCTGGAATGCCTCGATCCTCAGCCAGACTCTGAGCTTCGAGATCGCCCTCGGAGCCGGCGCCTTCGTCGCGACCGCATTGCTGCGAGTGACCATGCGGCGATGGAGCTGGATAGGCGCCCAGCTCTATGCGGCGGCGACACTCGCCTCGATCGCCTACCTCCTGTACGCGGGTTCGATCACCTACGTGGTGGCGCGGGACGCGGTCTATCTGGTCGCGTCGGGATTGCTGTTGGTGCTCGAGCTCGCGGCGCTCGGCCTGTCACTGTCCTATCTGTTCGAGATCGTCGACACGATCAGCCGGACCTCAGACCGGCCCCATCCAAGCGATCCCAACTACCTGCCCAAGGTCGCCGTCCAGATACCGGCCTACAACGAACCGCTCGAGGTCGTCGGCGAGACGCTCGACGCGCTCGCGGCCCTCGACTATCCGGACCTGATCGTGCAGGTGGTCGACAACAACACGCCCGACCGCGAAACCTGGACCGCGCTCCAGGCCAGATGCGAGAAGCTCGGCCCGCGCTTCCAGTTCATGCACCTCGAGAACTGGCCCGGCTACAAAGCCGGCGCTCTGAACGAGGCGACACGGCGCCTGCCCAAGGAAGTGGAGATCATCGCCGTGGTCGATTCCGACTACGTCGTCAGGCCGGACTGGCTGCGCTCGACGGTCGGCCATTTCGCCGACCCCAACGTCGCATTCGTCCAGACACCGCAGAACTATCGCGACTGGGAGGACGACCAGTACCTGCGCGGCCTCTACTACAGCTATCGCTACTTCTTCGAGATCACGATGCCCGCCCGCGCGCACCGGAACGCGATCATCTTCGCGGGCACGATGGGCCTCATCCGGCGCCAGGCGCTGGAGGAGATCGGCGGATGGAACCCGGACATCGTGACCGAGGATGCGGAGGCGAGCTTACGAATGCTCACGCGTGGCAGCGTGGGCATCTACGTGCCGCGGCCCTACGGGCATGGGCTCATGCCGCTGAGCTTCGACGGGCTGAAGAAGCAGCGCTTTCGATGGGCGCTCGGCGGTGTGCAGATCCTGCGCTTGCACTGGCGCCGCCTGCTCGTGCCCGGCCGGGGTGAGCGGCTGACGGTGGCGCAGCGGGTTCACTACCTGCTCGGCAACGTGCAGTGGTTCGGCGACGTGCTGATGTTCGTCTTCACGTTCCTCCTTCTTCTCACGGCGTTGTCGACGGCCATGCATCATCAGCTGCCGGTTCGCAGGATGACCGGTTTGGCTCTCGGCCTGCCCATCGCCTTCCTCGCGACGGGGCTGCTTCGCGCCGTATGGGCGATGAAGCTCAGGACGCGATGCACGTGGCGTGACGCGATCGCCGGGCTTCAAGTGTGGTTTGCGCTGAGCTGGGTCGTCACACTCGCGTGTCTGCGAGGTCTCATCCGGTTCCACACCGCTTTCCTGCGCACGCCCAAGATGAAAGAAGGCGAGGCGTCGCTCATCAAAGCGCTCCGCGCGGCGCAGATGGAGACTCTGCTCGCGACCACGGGTATGGCCGCGGCTATCGTGATGGTCGTCCGGGCGCCCTCGATCTCGACGGCCGCGCTGGCGCTGCTGCTGCTTTTTCAGGCTGCGATCTATGCCAATGCCGTCTGGGCAGGCGCCTCGGCCGAAGGCATCCACCTCACGCCGCTGCGCCGCGCGTACCGCAACTCGGCCCAGAGCACAGGGGCGCGTCCCGGCTCCGAGAGGCTTGCGATGCCGGCTGCAATCGGCGCTGTCGCCGTCGTGCTGATGCTGCTGATCTCCCTGGCCGCGCCGCCCGCCCCGCCTGAGCCGCAGGCGACCGCACCCGGAGAGGTCCAGGCGGCGACCGCTCATTCGTCGCCGTCGCCATCACCGTCGTCGTCGCCGTCGGCATCGCCAAGCGCGTCGCCGAGCTCATCCCCCTCTGCGTCGCCCTCGGCGTCGGCTTCGCCGAAGCGCTGACGAGGTCCACAATTTCCCAGAGAACGCTAAGGATTCGTCGAGTCGCCTCACAGGTTGCCGGAACACCCTAGAAGGCACAACAACGTAATAGGGAGTTACCGGAGGTACAGGCTGATGTCAGAACAAAATCAACAGGATGAGGGGCAGGGTCTGCCAACCCCGCCCGAGCAGAATTTGCTACCGCCGCCCGGCACTGAGAGCATGGGACCACCGCCGCCGTGGATGGCCGCGCCGCCGCCGCCTCCGACTTCGGTGTGGCAGCGCATCGCGGCCTTTGTCGTGCTCATCGCGGTGGTTGCGGCCGTGGCGGGCGCCGGAATCGGCTGGAGCCTCGCGCGCGTCGTCAACAACCGGCCGGTCGCCCAGGCCACTACGACGCCTGAAACTCCCATCCAGGCCGCGACTCCCGGCACCACTCCGTCGGCCGGCAGCGGGACCGCCAGCGCGATTGCTGCCAAGGTCGACCCCGCGATCGTCGACATCAACACCACCGTAGGATCGAGCCAGGCCGCGGGTACCGGCATGATCATCAGCTCGACGGGCGAGATCCTCACCAACAACCACGTGGTCAGCCAGTCCACGAGCATCACCGTCACCGTGCAGGGACGCTCGCAGACCTACTCGGCGCACGTCGTCGGGGTTGACATCTCGCAGGACGTCGCGGTGATCCAGATCGATTCCAATATCTCGGGACTCCCGACGGTCAAGTTCGCCGACTCGTCTTCGCTGCAGGTCGGGGACGCCGTGGTCGCCATCGGCAACGCGCTGGGCCAGGGCGGAACGCCGAACGCGACGCAGGGCACGATCACCGCGCTGGACCAGACCATCACGGCGAGCGAGGGCGGCGGTCAGTCCGAGACCCTGAACGGGATGGTCCAGAGCGACGCGGTCATCTACGAAGGTGACTCGGGCGGCGCGCTGGTCAACACGTCCGGGCAAGTCGTGGGCATGATCACCGCCGGCCAGGCGCAGGGCTTCCGGTCTTCGGCGTCAGATGTCGGCTACGCGATCGCATCCAACACTGCGCTCAGCGTCGTCAACCGGCTTCGCGCGCATGAGCAAGCTTCGGACCTGACCTATGGGCAGGTCGGATTCCTCGGCGTCCAGGTGCAGACCCTCGACTCAGCGAGCGCAGCGCAGCTTGGTCTCAACCTGAGCTCGGGTGCGCTGGTCGTCGCCGTCACATCCGGGTCTCCGGCGCAATCCGCTGGGATCACCAGGACATCGGTCATCACCAGCGTCGGCGGGACCGCGGTCACCTCGACAGACACCCTTGGCACCGCAATCAAGTCGCACCAGCCTGGCGAGCGTGTGTCGGTGACGTGGGTCAACCAGGGCGGCACGCACACGGGGACAGTGACTCTGGCTGGAGTGAACCCCTAGCGCTCACACACGCGGTTGCGGCCGGTTGGTCCCGGCCGCAACCCGGCGCCGCCTGTTAACCAAGCGGGCCGCGTTGTGAGGCCTGTATCCTTGCAGGGTCGTGCGAATTGTCGTCAAGGACCCCGAAGAGTTCGAGCAGGCGCTGCGCGAGTTCCGCCGCAAGGTGCAGGAACAGGGACTCGTGCGCGAGATGCGACGGCGCTCGCACTACGTCCCGCCGGCGGAGGCTCGCAAGATCAAGAGCCTTCGCGCTCGGCGTCGCCGGACTAGATAGTCAAGTCACTTCCCCGCTGGCGGGGAAGTCCATCGCCGCAGGCGAGGGGATGGGGAGGCGGAGTTTCTTCAGCCCGGTATAATCCGATCCGTTCGGTGACCATGGCGGAGGGGAGACACCCGTTCCCATTCCGAACACGGAAGTTAAGCCCTCCAGCGCCGATGGTACTGCCGGGGTAACCCGGCGGGAGAGTAGGTCGTTGCCGAGCGTCTTTTAAGTCCCGCGGCCCTTCGGGGTGGCGGGACTTGAATTTTTTTAGGTGAGGACGGGCTCCGGTTCCTGGACGCTTTCCGCGTGCAGTGTGGGGAGCAGCAGGTAGCACCGGATCGTCAGGAGGAGCAACAGCCCCACCAGGGCGATGAGCACGTCGAGCACGATCTGCCCCACGCGCGCATGGAAGAGAAAGATCAGAACTCCCTCAGCCAGCACGCCGAACGCGAGGATCGGGACGAACACCCGGTCATGCACCGCCATGAAGAACTGGACCAAGAGGTTGTCGAGTGACAGGGCGAGCCCGATCACTCCGACCGGGAACACGAGCGGCACCGCATCCTTGAAGCTGGGGCCGAACAGGACGCCGACGACCAGCCCCGGCGCCACCGCGAAGACCAGCAGAGCGCCTGCGCCCAGCGCGGTCAGGATGCCCGCAGACGAGAGAAGAATCCGGCCGGGGTGTTGCTCCTTCGCCACTGCCTCGACCACGCGTGGGAAGAGGACCTGGCTGACGCTGAGGGTCAGGAAGAAAAGGATCGTCCCGATCTTGTTGAGCCCGCCGTAGATCCCGCCGTCGTGGCTGTTCAAGTAATGCTCGGCCAGGATGACGTCCTGGTTGTAGAGGATCTGGACTCCGATGATGCCGGCGGCCGCGGTGAGCGAGAAACCGGCCATGACTCGCAGCCTGACCCGGGTGCCCGTGCCGCGGAAGTGGTCGTGCAGCGAATAAAGACCCAGGCAGAAGACGAAGGCGAGCCCTGCGAACACGGCCGCCATGGCACCGGAAACCGCGTAGCCCGCCTTCAACAGAAGGAAGACCACCGTCGTTCTGATGAGCAGCTCGAGCGATAGGTTGAGCGAGAGCGCCGTGAAGCGCTGCAGCCCCTGCAGGATGCCGCGCGGGATGGCAACCTGCCAGATCAGCGCGATGGAGAAGCCGAGGATGAGGATGGGCAGCGTCGAGCCGATGTGCTCGAAGGCAGCGATCGGGCGCGAGAACACCGTTGTCAGCAGGATGAACAGCAGGCAGGGGATGGCGATGAGCCGCACCGTCCGCGCGAGCAGAGAGCGCACGCCAGGGTCGCCCCGAGCGTTCAGCATCGCCGTGTAGCGTGCGAGGACCACGACCAGGATCAGCGCGGGGCCCGTCCCAACGGCGTAGACCGCGATCAGGAATGCCACCTGACCGTACGTCTCGGGGCCGAGGATGCGGCCGGCTATCGCGTGGTATACGAAGCCCCCAACGCCCGCGACAAGTCCGCCGAAAAAGAGGACCAGGTTCTGCCGGACCAACCGGTTGCGCCGGATCTGGGCCAGGCGCTGGCCGAGAACCAGGCGCTGCACGTCCGCCGATTCTAGTGGCACGAACGCGATAATTCTTGGCCGATGCCTGAATCCGCCAAGCCACTCGTCTCGGCACTTGTCGTCAGCCGCAACGCCAAGGAGGAGCTGCTGCAGTGCCTCAAGGCGTTTTTCGCGAGCGCCGACGTCCCGGTCGAGGCGATCGTCGTGGACAACGACTCGTCGGACGGATCACCTGCCGCGGTCACCGATGAGTTCCCCCAGGCCACCGTGCTGGTTCAGTCGAAGGATCTCGGCTACGGGCGCGCGGCAAACATCGGTCTCGAGCGCTGCCAGGGCCGGTTCGTCCTGCTCTTGAGCCCGAACGTCGCGCTGGATCCTTTGTGCGTGGGACGGCTGGCTGACCTTCTCCTCACCAGGCCCGATGCGGGCGCAGTCGGCCCCCGGCTGCTCCTGCCCGACGGCAAGCTCGACCCCGACGCGCGACGCGCGTTTCCCCTGCCGAGCACGCTGTTCTACCAGACGGTCGGGCTGAGCAAGATCTTTCCCAAGAGTCCTCGGTTCGGCCGGCACAACATGGGGCACGTCGACGAATCGGAGGTGCACGAGATGGACGCCGGCACTGGGGCGTGCCTGATGCTGCGCCGGTCCGCGCTCGACCGGGTGGGATTCTTCGACCCGCGCTATTTCATGTTCGGCGAAGACCTGGACCTCTGCTACCGCCTGAAGCTCGGCGGCTGGAAGATCTTCTACGTCCCGTCGGCGCGCGCGGTCCACCGCGTCAAGCCAGAATTGCCCAACCGCCAGCGGCAGGTCTCGTACGAACGTCACCGCGCCATGTGGACATTTCACTTCAAGCACCACTCGGAGGATGTTTCCGCGTTCGGCAACGGCCTCGTGTGGGTACAGATATGGGGCCGCTACGTCGCCGATCGCGTGCGCAGCACGCTCGGGCGCGGCAATCGAGAACCCACCTAGATGTATCACCAGATATCGCGCAACAAGCGCAACAGCATCGTCGTGATCGCCGGATTCCTGATCGTGTGGCTGGTCGTCGGGTTGATCGTCGGAGCGCTCGCCTACGGTCAGGGTGGCGCGATCGCAGGTGCGATCGTCCTCGGCCTGCTCGGCGTGATCGCCGCGCTGTACGCGTACTACTTCGGTTCTTCAACGGTGCTCGCCGCGATGGGCGCGCAGCCCGCCGATCCGAGCCAGTACCAGCAGCTCTACAACGTCGTCCAGGCACTTGCCATCGGTGACGGCTTGCCGATGCCGAAGGTCTACGTGATCAACGACCCGAGTCCAAACGCGTTCGCCACCGGGCGTGACCCGAACCACGCTTCAGTGACCGTGACCACCGGGCTGCTCCAGATCATGAACCGCGAGGAGCTCGAGGGCGTATTGGCGCACGAGATGAGCCACGTCAAGAACTTCGACGTGCGGCTGCTTCTGGTCGTCACCACGATGATCGGCATGGCCGCGCTTATCGCGAGCGCTTTCTGGAACAGCATCGGCCGGATGAGGCTGCGCGGCCAGGGTGCGCTGGTCGTCCTGGCAATCGGAGTTCTCTTCACGCTGGTCGCGTTCATCATCGGCCCGCTCATGCAGCTGGCGTTGTCGCGCCAGCGCGAGTCGCTGGCCGACGTCAGCGGTGTCGAGCTGACGCGAAATCCCGCCGGCCTCATCTCGGCGCTGCAGAAGATCGCCCAGAACGACAAGCCGCCCGAGCGCTTCAACCACGCAGTCGCCGCGATGATGATCGACAACCCGTCAGAGCACCACGGCAGCTTCTTCAGCCGCCTCTTCGACACCCACCCGCCGATCGAGGAGCGCATCGCTGCGCTGCAGAAAATCGCGAGCGTTAAGCAAACCTAGGTTCCAACAACCGGCGGCGGTGTCGCCGATTCTCGCGAAGATTCTTCATGTCCGCCGCACCGAGCTCAGGCGGACACTGCAGGTCGCGGGCTTCGCCATCGTCGTCGGCTGGGCCATGTACACCGCGTTCAGCGCGGCCCAGTCGATCTTCCTGAACAAGGCGGGTCCGCACGCCTATCCGCTGTTCTTCATCGTGCTCGCGCTCACCGCGTGGCCGATGGCCGCGCTGCAAGGCGCGCTCACCCGGCGCTTCGGCGTGGGGAGGTCGTTCCGGATCGTCCTGGTCGCGAACGCCGTCGCAGCGGTAGGAGTCTTCACCGCTTACACGATCCGCGAAGACGCCACCGTGGCGTTCGGCGCCTACGTCCTGTACTCAGTTGCGTTCGAGCTCGTCATGCTCAACTTCTGGAGTTTCGCCACCCAGCACTTCAACGTGCTCGAGGGCAAGCGCATCTTCCCGGTCATCGCCGCCGGCTCGAGCATGGGATACATCCTCTCGGGCCTGACGACCACGATCGTCGCGGTCTTCGCGACCGAGCCCTTGATCTTCGTGTGGGCGTTCGGCTCGCTCGCGGCAGCGATCATCTCGGTGGGACTGGAGCGCACCCTCTTTCGCCCCGCCTTCATCGACGACGCTGACCAGCTTCTCGTCGAGCAGGAGGTGGAGCGGAAGCGGCACGGCGGTCTCGCCATGCTCAGGCGCGGCTTCGACTATCTGACCGGCAGCCGTCTGGTGCTCGCGCTTGTCCTGCTGGTGCTTGTTTTCCAGGTCGCAAGCCGCGTCGGCGATTACCTCGTGGCTGTGCTGTTCGTCTCCGCGACCCACAACAACTTGCAGGAGCTGACGATCCTCATCGGCAACGCGTGGCTGGCAACCTATGTCGTGCAGCTCGTCGTCAGTCTCTTCGTCACGCCCTGGGTGCTCAGCAGACTCGGCGTGAAGAACGCGATCCTGGTCCTGCCGGCCTTCACGCTGGTGGGCTTCACGGCCGTCGCCATCAACCCGTTTCTCGGCACCGCGCTTTTCCTCTTCATCGTGCGCAACGGCCTCCAGACCGGGCTCGACGATCCCGCGCAGAACGTCCTCGGTGGGGCGCTGCCGGCGCAGGTCGTGCCCAGGCTGAGATTCCTGCTCAACAACGTCGTTCTTCCGTTGGCGGCGGTGTTGACCGGGTTTGGGCTCTTCCTCGTGCAGCCGGCCATCGTGGCGAGCGTCGAGGTGCTCGCAGTAGTCGGTATCGCAATCGGCGCGCTCTTCATCTTCGCTGCGTGGCGCGTGAGGAGCCTTTACGTGGACGCGATCTACGCGCGGCTGCGCACGCACGCACTGAGCCTTGCCGACTTCCAGCAGGCGGTCGGACGCCCGACGCCTGGCCAGATCGCCGAGCTGCAGGGCTACATTCGCGGCGCCGACGACCGGACGAGGGAGTTCGCCGCGGCGTCGCTGGCCAAGTCCTCGCCGGAGACGTTCACGTCGATGCTGCCCGAGCTGTTTGTCTCCAGGGATCCCGTGGTGCGGCGACTCGCGTTTCAGATGTCGCCGCCGGATCGCATCGCGCTCGATCAGCTCGAGGCCGCGCGGGGCGATGACGACGGGTGGGTGCAGGCGGCCGCGGCGGTGGCGGGCGTGATGAGAAAAGACCGGTGGGAAGGTTCCGACGAGCTCCTCCGCACGCTCGGCGATTCGAGCGCGTCTGGCGACCGGGCGGCGGCAGCGTGGGCGGCGGCCTTCGTCGGGGACGACACGACCGTCGCCGGCGCGATGTCGGATGACGATCCTCGCGTGCGGCTCGAGGCGATTCGCAGCTTCGCCAAGATGAAGGGCCAGGTCGCGGGCGTGGCTGATGCACTGCTCGCATGCTTACGGGATTCAGACGTCGGCGTTCGGCGTGAGGCGCTGCGACAGGCTGTGCGCTGGACGCCGCCGGCGGCGGTCAAGCAGGCATTTGCGGAAGCGCTCGCCGACTGTCTGGCCAGCGGCGACCGCGACGTCAGGCGAGTGGCCGCGGAGGCGATGGCGGCCCAGGCGCCGGAGGCCTTGATGCTCACGCTGCCTCTCCTGCTCTTGCACGATGAGACGTCGGCCGCCGCAGTCGAGGCGCTGGTACGAAGCGGTCGCCCGGAGCTGTATCGACATGTGCGCGAACACCTCGAGATGCACCTGGCGAGTGGCGCCCAGATGGCCCGGCTGTCGGCTCGAATATGGGGCGCCATGCGGCGCATGGACGGTGACCAGGCGGCCGGTTACGCGCTGCTGCGCATCGGGCTGGAGGATTACATCCACAGCGCGGCCGAGTCAGGGTTGGCGGCGATGCGCGCTCTCCACGGCAAGCGAGGCTTTGCGACCGTCGAACGCGGCCTCGTCTCGATGCACGTCCAGACGAGGGTGGAGGCGCTGGAAACGTTGTTAAACTTCGGCCCGGGTTGGCTCGCCGGGCCGCTGGCGCGCCTGCTCGATCCGGGCGATTTCGACCCGGTTCTCGCGCGGCCCCTGTCGCAAGCGGAGCTCGAAGCGCTCGCAAACCATCCCGACAAATGGGTGCGCGAAACAGCGGAAGCGGCCAGGTCCGGACTCAATGAACAGATGAAAGAGCTGATCGCGCTGAAACAGGTTCCGCTCTTCAGCACCCTCACCCTCGAGCAGCTGGCCAGCATCGACAGGCTGATGGTCACCCGGCATTACGTGAAGGGCGAGCGCGTCTTCCGCAAAGGTGATGTCGGTGCTGAGCTCTACGTGATCGTGGACGGTGAAATTCGAGTCTATCTCGACCATGCGGGGAGCCAGGTGACGCTGGCGAAGCAGGGCGCAGGGACTGTCGTGGGGGAGATGTCCGTCTTCGACGAGCAGCCGAGATCGGCGAGCGCGCTGGCTTCCACTGACACGACCGTGCGAGTGCTGCGCCGTGACCGCCTCCACGCCATCGTCAACGAGCATCCCGAGGTGCTCCTGGAGTTCATCAAGAACCTGAGTCAGCGGCTGCGAGCGATGGACGAGAAGGTCGAGTCAGCCCCTCCGGCGCTTCGCGCCACCTCCCCATGAATGGGGAGGACCTTAGTCGGTAGTTTCGGGTTCCGCCCGAACTTCGATCTTCTTCCGTGCGGCGTCGAGGCGCTCGGTGCAGATCTTCAAGTAGACGCGGGCTTCATCGACGGCCTTGAGCGCGTCCTCGAGCGAAAGGTTGCCGTCTTCCAGGACCTTCAGCCTCTCGTCGAGCTTCTCGAGCGCCTGCTCGTAGGTCAGGTCCTGGCTCACGGTTCGACTTCCTCAACTCGGGCCCCGAGGCGACCAGATCCCAGGCGGATGCGAACCCTCCGGTCGACGCCTGTGGCGGCCGCGGAGCGGATCACATCGCCCGACGCAGCGTCCTGCGTGATGCTGTAGCCACGAGCGAGCACGCCGTCCGGGCTGAGCGCAACCAGCCGCTGCTCGCGATGGGCGAGTGCGCGGGTGGCGACGGCGAACCGCTCCGCCAGCGCGCGATCCAGCCGGTCTTGCGCGCGCCGCGCCGCGAGCGAGCTGGTGCTGCTCGCCAGGCGCGAGACGGCGGCGCTGTCCAGCCGGCGTCGCCGGTCGCGGAGGGCCTCTTCGCGGCGGGCTACCTGGGCGACCGGGCTCAGGCGACCCAGCTCGGCCGCCGCTCGGGTCAGCCTCTCCATGCGGTGCCGGACCAGGGCGGGGAGGACCTGGAGCAGGCGCCGCCTCTTGAGGTCGATCCGCTCTGTCTCGCGGCTCACACGCTGCGCGATCTCGCGGTCCAGCCGCCGTTCTCGCTCTCGCAGCTGCGCGATCAGATCCGACTTCTTGGGCACCACGCGCGCCCCGGCCTCGGTCGGCGTTCGGCACTCGGCGTCGCCGACCAGGTCGGCCACGGTGCGGTCGGAGGTATGGCCGAGCGCGGTCACCACCGGGAGCCTCGAATCGAGGATCGCGCGCGCCACGAGCTCACTGTTGAATGCGTACATCTCCTCGAAGCTGCCGCCGCCGCGGGCGAGCACGATCACGTCCGCGGCGCCCTCCTGGTTGCAGCGCCGCAGGGCGCGGGCCACGCTCATCGGCGCGGCTGCCCCTTGCACCAGCACCGGGTACACGATGACGGTCATGTTGGGGTACCGCTCCAGGATGGTCTCCTGGAGGTCATGGATGACGGCCCCCGTCGGTGAGGTCAGGAGCGCGACTGCTCGTGGCAGGAAAGGCAGGCGGCGTTTGCGCTCGGGGGCAAAAGCGCCCTCAGCCTCCAGTCTGCGCTTCAGCTCTTCCAGCCGGGCACGGAGCTTGCCGATGTCGTCGAACTCGATCTGGTCGACGATGAACCGTAGCGCTCCGTACTGAGTCCAGAAGTCGACCCGCCCCCGGAAGATGAACACCTGCCCGTCTTCCGGCAGAGTTGTGACCCGGCGCGCGTCGTCCGCATACAGGAAGCCGTTGATCAAGCTCTGGTTGTCACGGATCGCGAAACTGTAATGACCCTTCGCGCCGCGTTTCATGCCGCTGACCTCGCCTTTGACCAGAAGCGCGGTGAGCGGGCGCAGCTCGCGCTTGATCTCATTGGCAAGCTCGGTGACGGTGTAGGGCCGCTGCGCCTCTTCGGGTTTCAGCACGGAACTAGATTAGGGCCAGCCCCTCCGGCGCCTTCGGCGCCACCTCCCCATGAATGGGGAGGAGACCTTCCCTTCTCAGCCCCCGATCTGCGACATGTTCTTGGCCGGCTTGATGAAGCCCGGCTTGTTGATCAGGTGGCCTTCTTCCTTACGCCAGATGGCACCCTCGATCACGGATCCAAGGTGGTCGTCGGAGACTCCTGACCGCATCAGGTCGCGCAGCGGCGTCTCGTGCAGGGAGAACAGGCAAGTCCGCAGGCCACCCTCGGCGGTCAGCCGGATCCTGTTGCATGCCGTGCAGAAGGCCTGGCTCACCGAGGAGATGAAGCCGACGCCGCCCGGTGCGCCGTCCGCGAAGGTGTACCGCGTCGCGGGCCCCGGCCGCGGGTCGTGGTACGGCACCAGTGGAAACTGGTCTTCGATCTGCTCCTGGATCCGAAGGCTCGGCACAACCTGCTCGTTGGTCCAGATGTTGTCGCCGTCGAGTGGCATGAACTCGATGAATCGCACCTCGTAGCCCTCTGCCCGCGCCAGCCGCGCGAAGTCGACGACCTCGTCGTCGTTGCGGCCCTTCATGACCACCATGTTCAGCTTGATCGGACCAAGGCCGGCCTCCCGCGCTGCCGTGATGCCGTCCATCACGCGCACGAAGGCATCGCTTCGCGCCATCTCCTGGAAGCGGTCCATGTGCAACGTGTCGAGCGAGATGTTGATGCGCTTCAGCCCCGCATCCTTGAGCGCTTGCGCCTTCTGCCGCAGCAGCACGCCGTTCGTCGTCATCGTGATATCGAGCGTCGGGTCGATCGCGTTGATCATGCCGACCAGCTCCTCGAGCTTCACCCGGACGAGCGGCTCACCGCCTGTGATCCGGATGGTGCGCACGCCGTATCGCTCGACGAAGATGCGCGCCAGGCGGACGATCTCCTCGTACCTGAGGATGTCGTCGCGGGCGAGCCACTTCAGGCCTTCCGCCGGCATGCAGTAGATGCAGCGAAAGTTGCAGCGGTCCGTGACCGAGATCCGAAGATCGTCTGCGATGCGTCCGTAGCTGTCGAAAAGCCTGCGCTCCGGCATTTAGCCGATCATAGACGTGATGGCGTACGAGCACATCCTGGTCGAAATCGAAACGCCGATCGCGACTGTGACGCTCAACCGGCCGAAGGTCCTGAACGCACTCAGCCCGGACTTGATCCACGAGCTGACGAGTGCTCTGGCGGACCTGGACGCCGATGAGTCCGTGCGGGCGGTGGTGTTGACCGGCGGCCAGAAAGTCTTCGCGGCCGGCGCCGACATCGGCGACATGGCCGACCGCTCCGCCGTGGACCAGCTGAGTCGTGACCAGACGGGCCGTTGGGCGCCGCTGGCCGGATTCAGCAAGCCGCTGATCGCCGCTGTGAACGGCTACGCCCTCGGTGGCGGCTGCGAGGTCGCCCTGATGTGCGACATGATCGTCGCCGGAGAGACGGCGCGCTTCGGACAGCCCGAGATCAACCTGGGCATCATCCCGGGCGCCGGCGGCACGCAGAGGTGGCCGCGCAGCGCGGGCAAGTACGCAGCCATGGAGGTCATGCTCACCGGCGCGCCGGTCACGGCGCAGCGAGCGTGCGAGCTGGGCATTGTGAACAAGGTGGTGCCGGCCGAGATGACCATCACGATCGCGAAGCGGCTGGCGCGGCAGATCGCCGAGAAACCGCCACTCGCGGCGCGGATGGCGAAGGAAGCTGTCCTCAAGGCCTTCGAGGCGCCGCTTGCTGAAGGCCTGGCATCCGAAAGAAAGAGCTTCTACTTCCTGTTTGCGACCGAGGACCAGAAGGAAGGCATGCACGCGTTCCTCGAGAAACGAAAAGGTGTATTCAAAGGCCGGTAGGAGATGGAAAGACATGGCGACTGAGGTCGAGGTGCACGTACACGTTCAGACGCACGATGGCATCGGCCTGATCCGGCTCAACAGGCCGGAGAAGATGAACGCCATCGGTGCGCTCACACGCCAGCAGCTCGCCGAGGCCATCAAGCAGGCCGAGCGCGACGAGGCGATGCGGGTCGTGGTGCTGACCGGTTCCGGCCGCGCCTTCTGCTCTGGCGCCGACGTCACCGAGATGGTGCAAGGGGCCGGCATGCGTACGCCCGAAGACGTCGGCAACGTCCTGCGCAACGAGTACATGCCGATGCTGACGCGCCTGCGCACAATGTCGAAGCCGGTGATCGCGGCGATGAATGGGCCAGCGATCGGCATCGGCGCGAGCTTTGCCCTCGCGTGCGACATACGGATTGCGACGCCCGAGTCGTATCTGCTCGAGGCGTTCGTGAACATCGGGCTGGCTCCGGATGGCGGGGTGAGCTGGCTTCTCCCGCGCCTCGCGGGAACCGGGATCGCGTACGAGATGTTCTTCACCGGCAAGCCGCTGTCGGCGGCGGACGCGCACAGGCTGGGCGTCATCAACCGCCTCGTTCCAGCCGACCGCCTCGAGCAAGAGGTGCGCGAGCTCGCCGGTCAGCTTGCAGCGCAGCCACGCGGTGCGCTGGCAGGCGCGAAGCGTGCCGTGACCCATGCGCTCGAATCGACCTTCGAGCAAGCGCTGGAATTCGAGTCCTACCTCCAGGAGGCCCAGGCGGCCAGCCCGGAATTCGCGGAGGGGGTGCAGGCATTTCTCGCTCGCAGAGCAGCCAAGAAGTGACAGCCCCTCCGGCGCTGCGCGCCACCTCCCCATAAATGGGGAGGACAGACGCCGTCATCGTCGCTACGGCGCGAACGCCCATGGGGCGCTACGGCGGCCAGCTCAAGGACGTTCGGCCGGACGACCTCGCGGCGGCTGTGCTGAGAGAGGTCTGCGAGCGCGCGCACGTGAAGCCGGCCGAGGTCGAGGACGTGATCCTGGGCTGCGCTAACCAGGCCGGGGAGGACAACCGCAACGTGGCGCGGATGGCGCTTCTCCTGGCAGGCTTTCCGGTCGAGGTCCCCGGCCAGACGGTGAACCGGCTGTGTGGCTCGGGGATGCAGGCCACCATCGCCGCGGCGCGCGAGATCCAGTCAGGCGCGGCCGAGATCATGGTCGCGGGTGGCGTCGAGAGCATGACCCGCGCGCCCTGGGTGATGCCCAAACCGGACACCGGGTTTCCGCGCGGACCCCAGACCGTTTACGACTCCGCGTTGGGCTGGCGCCTCGTCAACCCGAAGATGGCAGCGACGTACGGGACGCTGCAGATGGGGGAGACCGCGGAGCGCGTGGCCCAGAAGTACGAGGTGTCGCGCGAAGACCAGGATGCGTTCGCGCTGCGGAGCCATCAGCGCGCAGTCGCCGCGCAGAGGTCGGGCCGGCTCGCCGAGGAGATCGTGCCGGTGCTCATCCCGCAGCGGAAGGGCGAGCCGCTGTCGCTCGCGGATGACGAAGGCCCGCGGCCGGATTCGTCGCTCGAGGCGCTCGGCAAATTGAAGCCCGCCTTCGCCGAGAATGGCTCGGTCACCGCAGGCAACGCGTCACCACTCAATGACGGCGCCACCGCGCTCGTGTTGATGTCCGACACGAAGGCGCGCGAACGCGGCCTGAAGCCGCTGGCCCGCCTCGTCGCCGCCGCCCCGGCGGGCGTGCACCCCGACTACATGGGCATCGGGCCGGTGCCTTCGTCGTTGAAAGCGCTGGAGAAGGCGGGGCTGCAGCCGGCAGACATGCAGGTCGTCGAGCTGAACGAGGCCTTCGCGTCGCAGTCGCTGGCGTGCATTCGCCTGCTTGGGCTCGACGAGGAGAGAGTCAATGTCAACGGCGGCGCGATCGCGCTTGGGCATCCGTTGGGCAGCAGCGGTGCCCGTCTGGTCAGCACCCTCGTGCGTGAGATGGCGCACCGCGACGCGGAGTACGGCCTCGCCACGATGTGCATCGGCGTGGGCCAGGGCATCGCGTCGATCTGGCAGCGAGTCTGAGCCAGAGGGATCCCGCGGCAGTCCGGTCGATGTTCGACCGGATCGCGCACCGCTACGACACGATAAACACGGTTCTCTCCGCCGGCACCGACTCCGGCTGGCGCCGCCGCGCCGCGCGCGAGACGGGCCTCGCTCCGGGAGGGTCTGCCCTCGATATCGCGTGCGGGTCGGGCAAGCTGACCGCAGACCTGGCCAGGCTGGCGGGTGCGGCGGGGCGCGTCGTGGGGCTCGACTTCAGCCCGCAGATGCTCGAGGTTGCGCGGCGGGAACATCCGCGGCTCGAGTTTCTGGAAGGCGACGCGCTCAACCTTCCGTTTGAGGACGCGAGCTTCGACGCCTCGACCATCGCCTTCGGCCTCCGCAACCTGGCGGACCCCGTGCGCGGCCTTCGCGAGATGCTGCGGGTGGTCAAGCCATCAGGACGCGTGGTCGTCCTGGAGTTCGTCCGCCCGCCGCGCGGCCTTGTCGGCGGCGCGTACCGCATCTACCTGCGCACGTTGCTGCCGGCCGTTGGAGGCTTGATCTCCGGACAGGCGGCCGCCTATCGATACCTCAGCGACACGATCGACTCCTACCACACGCCGGGCGAGCTCGCCGACATGGCGATGCAGGCTGGCTGGTCGGATGTCCGCTTCCATGGGCTCGCGATGGGCACCGTCGGGATACTCTCCGGCCGGCCACAGTAACCGTCTCTGCGGCCGACGAGTTCTAGCTGCCAACAGGCGGAGCTCGTTTACGGAGGACGTCGAAAAATGATGTCGGCACAGAACCGTTTGCTGGTGGTCTGCGGGTTGCTGATCGCTGTCGCGTCCGCCAGTGTCACGGCCCTGGCCGTCAACCTGTCGCGTTCTCCCGCTGTCACTGCGCCTCCGCAGCCGGTCCTGACCCTCGCCGCGTCGACCTCGGGCAACACGATCACTGTCGTTGGTGTCGGCATCGGATCTGCGACGCCCAACCAGGCGCAGCTGTACCTTGGCGTGCAGGCAACGAGGCCCAACGTGCGCGACGCGGTGTCGGTTGCGGCCGGCGATATGACCCACTTGCTGAGCGCGGTTCACAATCAGGGCGTCCAGGACAAGGACATCCAGACCACCGGCGTGTCGGTGTCGCAGCAAACGAACTGCTGCCCGCAGACTGTCAACGGCTACAACGCGTCGACTCAGATCACCGTGACCGTGCACAGCATCAACAACATCACGCCTCTCATCGAGGTCGCGGTAGATGCTGTCGGCAACGACTTGCAGATCGGCGGAGTCAACCTCTCGGTGGCGGACCAGGGCGCCATGCTCAAGGCCGCGCGCGCCAACGCGATGAACGACGCGAAGGCGAAAGCGGCGGACTATGCGGCGCTGTCCGGACATCACGTCGGCGGATTGATCGGCGTTTCCGAGATCGTTTCCACCACGGGTGGATTTTCGTGCGACCAGTGTGGTGCCAAGGGCGGCGGCGGCGGAGTCCCCATCCAGCCCGGAGTGAGCTCCATCAGCGTGACGGTCGCGGTTACCTTCGAGTTGGCCGCTTAGCTAAGAATTCCGATCCACCGCCGAGCGGGCCAGGCCCACGAGCGTCGGGCGCAGGCCGTCCAGCTCCACCGCCTCGAGCTCGCGTACAGCCGCGTCGATGAGCGCGTCCGCCTCCTGGCGCACGCGCGGCAGCGCACCGCTCGCGGTGACCAGCTCCGTCACCCGGCCCACCTCCGCGTCGCCGAGGGCGCCCTCGAGGAGGCGCCTGACCTCCGGACCCACCTGGCGGTCCTCCGCGGCGTAGATCAGGGGCAGCGAAAGCACGCGCTGCCGGATGTCGAGGCCGACCGGCTTGCCCGAGCTTGGGCTGAAGTCGACCATATCGTCGGCCATCTGGAACGCGGTACCGAGCAGGTCGCCGTATCGGCGCAGCGCGCCGACCACATCCGGGGTCGCCTCGGACAGCAGCGCGCCTGACGCGCACGCCGCGGCGAACAGCGAAGCCGTCTTGCCGCGCACGACGCGGAGGTACGACTCTCGATCGCCTGGATAGGCGCCGCGCAGCGCGACGTCGTCGATCTGCGACGCGCATATCGCTTCGAGTGCTTCGGCCAGCGCCGACGTGACGGCGGGGTTGCCCATCTCGGCGATGAGCCGTGTCGCTTTGGCGAAGTAGTAATCGCCGACCGCGATTGCGCGCTCCGGACCTTCGGCCGCCGCAACGGTCGGCCGGCCCCGGCGGTGCGTGCTCTCGTCGACGTAGTCATCGTGGATGAGCGTGGCGTTGTGCAGCAGCTCAACTGCCGCCGCGAGCTCCGCAGCCCGCAGCGGATCGTTGCGCGGACCGATGCCGGCCGTCAGCTGGACCAGCTTCGGCCGAAGCCGCTTGCCTCCTGCTTCGACAAGGCGGCGCATCGGCACCGCGACGGGCTCGGGATCGACCATCAGCTGGCGCGTGAGCTCGACTTCGACGAGCGACTCCGGCACCTCCCTGGAGGGTGGTCGCGCAAATTCGCCTTCGAGCTGCAATGCGAGCTCCCGATGCCGTGGCCCATCGAGCTCGACCGCGAAGATGGATTGCCACCGACCGAGCACAAGCTGCCCTTCCTCGACGAGCAGGGTGAGGAACGCGCTGAGCAACAGCTGACGGCAGTGAGCGTGTCCGTTGACCGGCTCATCGACGGCGATATCGAACCGGCGCGTGAAATCGTCGTGCTCGTAGCCGGCGCCGATGGGGGCGATGCGCTCGAGCATGGCTTCGAAGTCGCGATGCAAGAGCAGCTCGTTCTCGTTGACGCAAAGTCCAACCGTCGTGTGCAGGGATTGCAGGTGCACGCGTCCTGTACGCAGCCCAGCCTGCATGACGCGCTCGCGGATCCGGTCGGTTAGATCGATGAACTGGGTGGCCTCGGAGGTCGCGAACTCGAGCCGTGTGGCGCTCACCCTTCGGCCCCGAGGGAAAGTCGAAGCAGGTTTCGGGCAGGAGGCGCGGGCTGCTCGGAGGCAGCCGCCGTTGACATCGATTCGACCGCCCGTGCGAAGGCCACCTGGACGGCAAGAGGAGCGTTGTCGGCCAGGATGCGGGAGCCGCGGGCGAGGCAGAGGTCGCCCATCAGAAGCGTGGTGGGCGGCGCGGCGCGACCGCCCAGACCCTGGAGGCGGATGCCGAGCTCGATCAGAGCCGCGGCCAGGGCGAGCTTGGCCTGGAGATCCGGCTCGAAGTGCTGGACCGCGTCGAGGTAGTCGCGATAGGCGTCAGCCAGGCCGTCTGACCACAGGCCCTCGAGACGATCGAGCTCGCGGTCGAGCAGCTGGACGGTCATCTCAGACGGCCTCTATGACACTGCCGGCGAGCTGGCGGAATGCAGAGAGGGCGCGTAGGCACGATTCGTCGTCGCGGGTCACGACGTAGTAAAGCCCGAAGCCGAGCACCGTATTCAGCACCAGTGGCACCAGCACGTCGCGCGGCACGGTCAGCCGGATTCGTCCGTCTTCCTCGAGCCGGTCGAGCTGCTCCTGGATCACCTCGCGGTAGCGAGTGAAAAGCTCGGGCAGGTAGGCCCGCAGTCGCTCCGTCCGGGGCGCCTGGACCAGCAGGTCGAAGGCGGCGAGCTGGACGTCGCCGAGCCTGCGCAGCGAGTCCCAGAGTGACTCGACCCCGACCTCGAGCACCTCGAGCGGGTCGGTGAGCTGGTTGAGGGTTCGGCGCAGCTCCTCGACCGACTTCGCGGTCAGGTAGCGCCAGGCCTCCACGAGGAGCTCGGACTTGGTCGGGAACCAGTACTGGAGGTTGCCGATGGCGACGCCGGCCTTGGAGGCGATCGAGCGGACGCTGGTGCCGGAGTAGCCGTTTTCGAGCAGGGAATCCGCCGCCGCGTGAATGATCTGGTCTCGGGTGCTCTCAGTGGCGGTCGCCCCGGTCATACGTATGTACCAGCATACTGAGGACCAGTCGGGAAGGTGTGGCCGGGCGAGGCACAGAGACAGATCTCGCGCCGCCGGCGCCAACGGGGCAGAATCCACCGGCTTGAAAGGCACCGCTGGATAGTGCGAGGCGAAATCGCCGATTCGCTTTCTAAGTGAGCCTGATTGCAAGTCCGGGCATGATGGCCCCCTTCGACTAATCTCAACCTGTCGATGAAGTCGATCGCCGAAGCCTTTCCCAACGGTGTGTGCGGCGTGCTGCGCACCGACAACGCCGAAGCAGGCTTCCAGGCCTGCCTGACCGCCATGGAAGGCGGCGTGAGGACGATCGAGGTGACAAAGACCGTCCCCTCGTGCTTCGAGATGATCCGCGGGTTGATCGCGACGACGATGGGCCGATACCCGGTCGGGGTCGGCACAGTGTGGGACCCGGGCGCCGTTCGCGAGGCGAAGGATGCGGGGGCGTCCTTCGTGGTGACTCCTGTGCTGCTGCCCGAGGTCGCCGAGGCCTGCCGCCAGGAGGACATCCTTTGCGTCCTGGGCGCGCTGACTCCGACCGAGATCTACCAGGCGCGCCTCGCCGGCGCGGCGCTGGTGAAGGTCTTCCCGATCACGCCGGTCGGAGGCCCGCGCTACATCGAATCGCTGAACGGTCCGATGGGTGGGGTGCCATTCTGGGTTTCCGGCGGCGTGAAGATCGAAGACATCGGCGCCTACTTGCGCCTGGGTGTGAAGGCGGTGGGGCTCACCGGGTCACTGTTCCCGCCGGAGGCGCTGGCGAAGCGAGACATGGACACGATCGGGCGGAACGCGGAGCGCGCGGCCCAGGCGGCAGCCCAGGCGGTCGGCGACTAGCGGCTCAACAACCTACGTGGTAGTTGGCTCCTCCCCATTCATGGGGAGGTGGCGCGCCAGCGCCGGAGGGGCGCGATCAGACAGCTAACAGCCGACGTGGTAATTGCACATGGTCGCGGTGATATTCGAGTACAGGTTCGTCACCTGCTTGCCCGTCAGGAGCAGGGCGATGATCACGACCAGGATGATCAAGGCCAGAATGAGCGCGTACTCGACCAGGGCCTGCGCTCGCTGCCGAGACTCGGGGTGGTGGGTCAGCACCCCACGTGGTAGCTGCACATCGTCGCGGTGATGTTGGAGTAGAGGTTTGTCAGCTGACCGCCAGTCGCAATCAACGCGATGATCACGACCAGCGCGATCAGGGCAAGGATGAGCGCGTACTCGACCATTCCCTGGCCCTGCTGGAGTCTCTGGATGAACCAATAATGAATCAAGGGGTACAAGCGACCTAGAAGCTTAACCACCGAGCCCCGCCTGTTGGTCGCTTACCTTCTCCAGGGCCTGCTCCACGACCACCCGGACCATGCGTTTGCGCCAGAAATGGCTCAGGTCGGCGTTGTCCAGCGGCTTGGCGGGTTTGGCTGCGATGTCAGCAGCTTCGCGGATGGTCTCCGAATCCAGTCGCTTCCCTTTCAGGAAATCTTCAGCCGCCTTCACCTCGAGTGGGTGAGAGGCGACGGCGGAAAGCACGATTCGGCAGCCTGCCACGACATCCCCGTCCAGCTCCAGGGCCACCCCCGCGCCGGCGATCGGGAAGTCGATCGAGCCCCGCCGCCGCAGCTTGATGTACGCGCTTCGCGTGCCGGCCCCGACGCGGAGTCGAAGGCTCGTCACGATCTCGGCCGGCTGCTTCGCCATGTACAGGATGCCGTCGTCGTTGTAGAGCGCCGCCACGGGCATCTCACGCTCGCCGTCAGGCCCGGTGAGGCTGACCGTTCCGCCGAGGGCGATCGCCATCGGCGCGGTGTCGGAAGACGAGACGGCCCAGCACCGCGGGCTGCTCGGCGCGACGAGGCAGATGTCCCCGTCCTTCTTAATGCAGAAGCCCGCGGCCTTCCGCCACTCGTAAGTCATGTCGTAGTAGTTGCATCGCGTGTCGACGCAGAGGTTCCCGCCGATCGTCCCCGCGTTGCGCAGCGGTGGGGAGGACACGAGGCCGGCCGCCTCGGCGTAGCCGGTGAATCGCGCTGTCAGGTGCTCGTCGCGCGCGGCCTCGGCAAGCGTGACGAGAGCGTCGATCGTGCACTCGGCGGATCCGTTGTGGATGGCGCGAGGCAAGAAGTCGAGTCCGATCAATGTGTCCACCTCGAACTGCCGGCGCTTGAGCTTGGGGAAGAGATCGGTGCCGCCAGCGACGAACATCGCTCTCGGGCCAAGCTCGGCCGCAATGCGCGCCGCCTCGCGCGCGGTCTTCGGCCGCACAAAGGTAAATCGCGGCAGCCGCAACAATCAGCAAGCCCCTTCCGGGTGCGCGAAGCGCCCATCTGCCCCCGGCGGTATGACCTTGATGGTCTCGGGATATGGAATCGAAGGAAAGCGGGGCGGGCCGTAGCGCGGGGGCTCGCCCTTTTCTTTTCGTCGCAGCGCCTCGACGACTTTCTCCGGGGTGACCGGGATCTCGTCGATCCAAACGCCGAGCGCGTCGTACACGGCAGAGCAGATCGCGGGCGGGACTGGAAGCAGCGGACCCTGTCCAGCCTCCTTCGCGCCGTAAGGACCCTCCGGATCGATCGTCTCGACGATGAAGGTCTCGACTTCGGGCATGTCGAGGAAGGTCGGTGACTTGTACTCGAGCATCGACGGCCATTTGTGGAGGCCCTTGCGAAACGTTTGCTCTTCCATCAGCGCCTCGCCGAGACCCATGTACACGCTGCCTTCGATCTGCCCCTCGACCAGCAGGGGGTTGATGGCGCGTCCGACGTCGTGGGCGATCCATATCTTGTTGACGCGCGCGATGCCGGTCCGTGCGTCGGCGTCGAGGTCGACCACGCAGGCCGTGTAGCTGTAGGCGGGGCTGGGTCCAACGCCCGAGCCCTTGTACGGGCCGGCGATCTTCGGTGGCGTGTAGCTCCCGGCGGTGGTCAGCGTGCCGAAGCGCGCCTCCGCCAGCACGCTGGCCTCCTCGAATGAGACGTCGCCGTATTTGTGGCCGCTTGCCTCCACGGCCTCCACCAACAGGGCACGCATCTTTCGCGCGGCTTCGAGCGCGGCGTTGCCGGCCATGAACGTCACGCGCGATGAGTAGGAGCCGAGGTCGATCGGCGTCGTGTCTGTATCGGCGGTGACCAGCCTCACGTCCGCGGGCTGCAGGCCGAGCTCCTCCGCGACGATCGTCGCCAGCACCGAGTCCGAGCCCTGGCCGATGTCCATGGCGCCGCAAAACGCCGTCACGCCACCGCGGTCGACCTTGATCTGGACCTCGGAGTGCGGCATATCGTTCCAGTAGATCGCCGTGCCGGCGCCCGACAGGTAGCTCGAGATGGCAAAACCCATGCCGTGCCCAGGCCGCATCTGCCGCTCGTGGTAGCGAGATGCGCGCATGACCTTGTCGGTGCACTCCTCGAGACCGCACGACGTGACGCGCAGCCAGTTCACGGTCCGCGTGTTCGGCTTGACGAAATTGCGCCGCTTGAGCTCCACCGGGTCGAGCCCGATGTCCTGGGCGATCTTTTCCAGGTGCAGCTCGAGGGCGAAGCGAGGCTGTGGCGTGCCGTGACCGCGCTTGGGACCGCACGGCGGCTTGTTGGTGAACACCCGGCAGCCCTCGAATCGGTACGCGGGGATGTCGTAGGTCACGGTTTGCAGCGCGCCGGTATAGAAGGTCGAGGCGACGCCATAAGACCCGTACGCGCCGCCGTCGAGCGCGCTCTTGAAGTGCATCGCGGTGATGTGTCCGTCCGCGGTGACGCCCGTGCGGACCCACATCAACACCGGATGGCGGCCGCGATGAGCGTAGAAGACCTCCTCGCGAGTGAGCGTGCACTTGACCGGCCTTCCGGTCAGCATCGCGAGCTTGCCGACGATGATCTCGTGCGCGAACGGGTCGGTCTTGCCGCCAAAGCCGCCGCCATGCGCCGCGCCGATGACTCGGATTCGGTTCATCGGCAGCTCGAGCACCTTGGCCAGCGCGCGATGGACGTAGTGCACCACCTGGGTCGAAGACCAGAGAGTCACCTTCCCGTCCACAAAAGTTGCGACGGCGCTGTGCTGCTCCATCGGCAGGTGCGTGTTGCCCTGGAAGAAGAACACGTCCTCTCTTATGTGGCTCGCTCGCGCGAAGCCGCCCTCGACGTCGCCGAACTCGAGCGCGACGAGCTTGTGGATGTTGTGCGGGCCGCCGTAGTCCTGGATGCGCTCGTCCTTCGGCTCTTGCAGCGCGGCGTCGATCGACATCACCGGGTCGAGCACCTCGTACTCGACCTTGATCGCATCGCACGCGGCAGCAGCGATCTCCTCCTCGGTGGCCGCAACCGCGGCGATGGGGTCGCCGACGTAGCGCACCTTCTCGTGCTCGAGGGCGCGCTCATCCTGAGTCACGGGGAGGATGCCGAACTTGATCGGGAGGTCGGCGCCGGTGATCACGGCAAGCACGCCTGGGATGCGGCGCGCGGCGGACGTGTCGATCGAGAGGATGCGCGCGTGAGGATGCGGGCTGCGCAGGATCCTGCAGTGAAGGGTGCGGGGCGGGAGCATGTCGTCGGCGTAGATGGCGCGACCGGTGACCTTGCTGATGGCATCGACCTTCGGGAGCGGCTGGCCGACGACTCTCATCTCATCCGGTCCGCGGCCAGCTCGATGGCGTCCAGGATCTTCGTGTAGCCCGTGCACCGGCAGAGGTTCCCTGCGAGCGCTTCGCGGATCTCGTCGCGCGAGGGCCTGGCGGTCGCCTCGAGCAGGGACTTCGCCGAGAGAAGGATGCCCGGCGTGCAGTAGCCGCACTGCGCGGCGCCCAACTCGGCGAACGCCGCCTGCAGCGGGTGCAGCTCCGAGCCGCGCGCCATGCCCTCGACCGTTGTCACCGCCCGACCCTGGATCTGGATCGGAAGCACGAGGCAGCTCAGCTCGGGCTTGCCATCCACCAGCACGGTGCAGGTTCCGCACTCGCCCAGCTCGCACCCATGCTTGGTACCTGTGAGCTGCATGTCCTCGCGCAGGACCTCGAGCAGCGTCTTGTGCACCGGCACGAGCAGCTCTTTTCGCTCGCCGTTGACCTCGAGGGCCAGAACGATCCGCTCGACCTCACGCGTGACCTCATCCCTCATGCGAAACCGAGCATATCCCTGAGCGCGCGGGCGCATGCCCACAGGTCTGGAGCCACAGCGTGCGCGCGGCTGGACGTGGGTTTGGGGTCGTCCGGGTAGACGAGGATCGTTTGCATACCGAGGGCCAGGGCGGGATCGATATCGTTCTCCTCGCGGTTGCCGATCACGACGCAGCGATCCGCCGGGACGCCGGCCCAGCGCACGGCCATCTCGAAGACGGCTGGATGCGGTTTCAGGTGCCCGGCGTCATTCGAGGTGACGATCGCGTCGATGTGCTGGGCCATGCCCATCGCTCGAAAGTCTTCCCAGTAGCTCTGGGCATCGCGCCAGTAGGTGTTGCTGGCGATCACATTGCGGAGCCCGAGCGCGTGCGACTCGGCCAGCAGCTCGTGGGCCCCGGGAAGTGGGTTCCGATCGCCTATGGGAAGCGCCATCGCGCGCCTGATGCGGGCCACGGTCGCGGCATCCGGATCCAGGCCGTGTGCGCTGAGACAGTGGGTGACGATGGTGGCCGCGTCGTCCGGCAGCACCACCTCCGTGGTGAGGGCTCGCGCCTCGTCGCCAAAGCGGCTCCTCTCGAGCAGGTCGTCGACGAAAACCTCTAGCTTGGACGGCGGCAGGTGAGGCAGAGCCCCGGCGAGCCTGGCCCGCCTGCCCTCGCCGTCTGTGGCGCGCAGCGGCCACGCGTTGGGCCAAAGCGTGCCGCCCACATCGATCAGGGCGACTTCAAGGGCTCTTGTTCGCCCCCCCACTCGCTGGGGCAATCGATTGGCGCGGGAAGCGCGTCCTGGTCGGGCTCCGCCCGCAGGCTGGCCACGGCCGCTCACGGCCCTGGCCTGGTGGGGATGCTTGATCTGGCAATCACGGCGGTCACTCTATGATCGCCTCCATGCTCAGGTGGCTGACTTCAGGCGAGTCGCACGGTCCTCAATTGACCGTGGTGATCGAGGGCCTGCCCGCCGGCCTCGAGATCAGCGAGGAAGATCTTCGCCGCGACCTCGCGCGCAGGCAGGGCGGCCACGGCCGCGGCGGGCGGCAGAAGATCGAGACGGACGTCGCGCGGATCGTCAGCGGTGTGCGCGGCGGATTCACGATCGGGAGCCCTGTGACGCTCGTCCTCGAGAACAAGGACCACGTGAACTGGACCGCGCAGATGACCGCGGCGAAAGAGGGCTTCGAGCCGAAGGTCGTGACCCGGCTGCGCCCGGGCCATGCCGACCTGGCGGGCGCCCTCAAGTACGGACACACGGACATTCGCAACGTGCTCGAACGCTCATCGGCGCGCGAGACGGCGACGCGGGTCGCGGCAGGCGGGGTTGCGCGGAAGCTGCTGCGCCAATTCGGCGTCGAAGTGCTGAGCTTCACCCAATCGATCGGCACGATCGACATTGGCTTCGAGGGCATCGATCCCGATGTCCTGACGGAGGAGGACATCGAACTCTCGCCAGTCCGGTGTCCGGACCCAGAGGCGTCGAAGCGAATGGTGGCTGCAATCGACGAGGTCGGGGAGGCGGGAGACACGCTGGGCGGGACGTTCCGCGTCATCGCGCGTGGAGTGCCGCCCGGCCTCGGCAGCTATGTCCACTGGGACCGCAAGCTGGACGGCAAGCTGGCCCAGGCCGTGATGTCGATCAACGCGATCAAGGGAGTCGAGTTCGGCGCGGGGTTTGAGGGCGCGTCCCGCCGCGGCTCTGAGTTTCACGACCAGATCGACTACGAGGAGGGGCGGTTTCGGCACCTCACGAATCGCGCCGGCGGCATCACCGGCGGTGTGACGAACGGCGAGCCAATTGATCTTCGCGTCGCGATCAAACCGATCTCGACGATGAAGAAGCCGATGCAATCGATCGACCTCAGGACAAAGGAAAAGACGGAGGCGCATTACGAGCGCAGCGACGTGTGCGTCGTGCCGGCGGCGGGGGTGATCGGGGAGGCTGTGGTCGCGCTGACGCTCGCCGATGCGTTCCTCGAGAAGTTCGGCGGTGACTCGATGCCCGAGCTCGAGCGCAACTACCGCGCCTACGTGGAATCGATCGCTCAGTAAGGCGTCGCGCGGACCGGAAGGACAGTCACCGCACCGCCGGAGCAAATCGAAACGTAGCCGGCTCCGGAAGGATCGCCAGCGATGATCACCAGCGAGCTCGATGATCCGGGCGGAGTCACTCGAAGCCTGACCACCTCCTCGCACTGGTCGCCCTGGTCGACCCAGCCCAGGGGTATGTAGGCGTGTCCCTGCGCCGGACGATGAGGGTCTATGGTCGGCGTGCCGACCGGTAGGACTACCACATCCGCGACGACAGGGTCTTGTTGGAAGAACGCTGTGGTCCGCTGGGAAATGTGGGATGGCAGGGGTCGATATACGGCGTCCAGCAGCTGGAGGCTGGCGTAGCCATACATATCGCAGGCGCCATTTGAGTTATTCCTCAGCTCGATGACCTCGCGGGCATTTCCCGTCGCCGCGCCCAGCCCAATCAGCTGCATGTCCAGTCCTGAAGCGTGGCACGTAGCAATCTGCCCAGCAGGGGGTCCCGTCGGCGCAGGAGTACCAGTCGAGCATGCAACAAGGATCAACAGGCCCGGCACGAGAAGGTGTGTCCGCGTCACCTCAAACGGGTAAACGCACAGCGACCGACTCCCGTTACCTTGAGCCGGTGACCGGCAAAGTCATGTCGATGGGGGAGGCCATCGAGCGATACGTGCCCGATGGCGCCACCGTGGCAATGGGCACCGCCCTCGAGCCGCTCATCCCCTTCGCCGCCGGGCACGAGATGATCCGGCAGGGCCGGCGGGACCTCGAGCTGGTCGGGCCCATCTCGGATTCCCTGTTCGACCAGCTCATCGGCGCCGGGTGCGTGCGCCGCGTCACCGCCGCCTGGGTCGGCAACGTGTCCGAGGGTCTCGGCCACTGCTACCGGCGAGCGTGCGAGCACGGGGTCCCACGTTCGCTCGAGGTGCACGACCACTCGAACTTCTCCATCTCACTCGCGCTCTGGGCCGCGGCATGGAACGTGCCGAGCCTGCCCACGCGAACCCTGCTGGGCAGCGATATCCTGCGCACCAATCCCGGCCTGGCGGTGGCCGGCGACCTGGTCCAGGTGAGTGCGGTGCGGCCTGACGTCGCGATCGTGCATGTGCAGCGCGCGGACGAGCACGGGCGGGCGCACGCGTGGGGGCCGCTCGGCATCAGCGAGGAAGCCGGCCTGGCCGCCGAGCGAGTGATCGTCAGCTGCGAGGAGCTGGTCGACGCGAGCGTGACCCTGAGCGACCCAAACCGAATCCTGTTCCCGGAGACGAAAGTCGTCGCCGTGGTGCATGAGCCGGGCGGCGCGCATCCCTCACCGGTCCAGGGATTCTTCAGGCGCGACCACGCGTTCTACCGCGACTACGCCGAGCGGTCGCGCACCGCCGAAGGCTTCGAGTCGTGGTTGAGGGAATGGGTCCTTGAAGTCAAGGACCGCGCGTCTTACCTTGGCCGCCTCGACGTGGAGTCGCTACGTATCAAGAGCCACCGGCCTTCTGCTCCGGCGGACTTCGGTGACGACTGACTACACGCCCCAAGAGCTGATGGTCGCGGTCGCGTCGCGCGAGATCCGCGACGGCGACACCGTCTTCGTCGGCATGCGCCTGCCCGTCCTTGCCTACGCGGTCGCTCAAAGCTCCCACGCGCCGTCGGCGCGCGGGTTGTTCGAAGTCGGGCTCATGCGCAGCCGGCCCGCAGAAAAATTCCTCGGCACGATGGGCGATCCACCGAACGTGGTGGGAGCGCTGTGGGCGACCCGGATGTCGAACGCGATGGCGCTCATGGCTCAGGGTCACGTCGACCTGGGATTCATCGGAGGCGCTGAGGTCGACCGCTTCGGCAACCTGAACACGTCTTACGTCGGCGACCCGCAAAAGCCGAAGGTGAAGCTCCCGGGAAGTGGGGGAGGAGCCGACATCGCGATCCTCAGCCGGCGCTGGGTGACCCTGATGAGCCATGAACGCCGGCGCCTGGTCGATCGCGTCTCGTTCGTCACATCACCCGGATATGGCGACGGAAGTCCCGGATGGCGGCGTCGCAACGGTCTGCTCGGCGGCGGCCCGTCCGCCATCGTGACGACGCTTGGCGTGCTGCGGTTTCCCGATGACGGCGGAGAAGCCTTCCTGGCGACGGTCCATCCCGGGCACACCGTGGAGGAAGTTCTCGCCGAGACCGGATGGCCCTTACAGGTCGCTGATCATGCAAGCGAGACATCAGCGCCGACGGACGCGGAACTTACATCGATCAGACGTTTTGACCCGGAAGGCTTCTGGACCCGCGCCTGACGACCAGGTGGGCACGCATGGCTGTGTCCAAGCCAGGGATAGGACCATCTGGGCCCAAGTGGCTGGATCCCGAGTTGGTGGTCCTACCGCGAAGCGCCCACGTGGGCAGCCTCAGAACCGCATCTTGACTCGATTTGAAATCGCGATCTGCTTCCACTTCTTGCGGTCCTCGTTTCCGACGCGGGCGTCGGTCTTGGCGGCCACTGCTCGCAGCTCGCGCTGCAGCTTGCGGTAGCTGTCGAATCGCCCGCGATCGAGCGTCCGATCGGCCAGTGCCGCCTTGATCGCGCAGCCCGGCTCGGTGACGTGCGAGCAGTCGTAGAACCGGCACTGCAGCGCAAGCGCCTCGATGTCCTGGAAGACACCGCCCAACGCGTCCTCGCCCTCCCAGAGCTGGGCCTCCCGCAGGCCAGGGGTGTCGATGATCATGCCGCCGCCGGGCAGCTGGACCAGCTGGCGGTGGCTGGTCATGTGGCGTCCCTCGCCAGAACGGTGGATCTCTCGGGTCTTCATGACCTCTGACCCGAGGATCGCGTTGATCAGCGTCGACTTGCCGGCGCCTGACGGACCTAGCAGCACGCCGGTGCGTGCGGGCTGAAGCATGGTCGTGACCTCGTCGATGCCCTCGCCCGTCACGGCGCTGGTGACGATCACCGGTGTGCCGGCCGCGGCCGACTCGATCTCGATGCGCATTGAGTCGGGCGCGTTCGCAATGTCGGCCTTGGTCAGGACGACAACCGGCGCCGCTCCGCTCTGCCAGGCGATAACGAGATAGCGTTCGATTCGCCGCGCGTTGACGTCCGTCGCCGCAGCGACCACGAGAGCGACGTCGACATTCGCGGCCAGGACCTGTTCGCGCGTCTCCATGCCGGCGGACTTGCGCGAGAACACCGTGCGGCGCTCGACGATGCCGTCTATGACAGCGCCATTCACGGCCACCCAGTCCCCGACGGCCGGGTCGACCCGGCGCGCGGTGGCACGCCTGGCTATGGCGCCGTCATGGATGACGTACTCCGCGGCGAAGTCCGCGATGACACGCGCGGGCACGGCACCGGGTTCCGCGACCGATTTGAACTTTTCGTCGAAGTAGGGATCCCAGCCCAACAGGGCGAGCCGGGAATCAAAGTCAGACAACTCAAAATCCTCCGGTGAAAACAGGTGGGCGGTATCGGTCCGCCCGCGGAGGACTGCCTAGATCGAGGCTCCGGAGGCGGCCGACGGCCGGAACGCGTTCATCGCAAGCTCAGTCATTCGAACGCCACCTCCTTGGGTTTTGGTGCGCGAAGAATAGCGCGTTGCATTCCCTCCGGCACGGCTCCTCACGCGCCGCCCCATCCCCGCCGCAAGCGGCGGTACTTCCCCACTACGTGGGGAAGACACATATCTATTCGCCTTTGAACTCCGCCTTTCGCTTTTCGCCGAATGCTTTGATGCCTTCGTCCGCGTCCTGCGACACGAATACGCGGCTGATCGCCTCGCGCTCGATCGCAAGCCCGACGTCGAGCGGGGCGCCGTAGCCCTGGGTGATCGCAAGCTTGGCGTGGCCGATCGCGACGCTCGGCCCGGCGGCCAGCTTGGCGGCGTATTCGATCGCGCCTGCTCGGCACGCCGCGGCGTCCGGAAACAGCCGGTCGACCAGCCCTAGCTCCTTGGCCTGTGTCGGATTCATGGTCGTTGCGTTGGCGATGAGGTCGATTCCTTTCGACAGGCCAACGAGCCTGGGCAGGCGCTGGGTTCCACCCGAGCCTGGAAAGAGGCCGAGGTTCACCTCCGGCAGGCCAATCTGATAGCCACCCTCGGCGGCGAATCGGAGGTCGCAGGCCAGCGCCAGCTCGAATCCCCCGCCCAGGCAGTGGCCGGCGATCGCGGCGATGAAGACCAGCGGCGTGTTCTCCATCTTGCGGAAGGCCTCGTGCGCCATCAGCGCGGTCATGAAGCGCGAACGGCCCGTGCCGGCGGCGAACCCGCCGACGTCAGCTCCGGCGGAGAAGAACTTCTCGGACGCGCTCGTGACGACGACGGCGTTGATGTCAGCATCACTGCGCGCGTCGTCGATCGCCCCGGCAAGCGAACGCAGGAATTTGTAGTCGTAGCTGTTCGCCGGGGGGCGGTCCAGGACGAGGATTCCGACCTGGCCTTCCTTTTCGAGATTTACACCCACCACAGACCCTCCAAACGGTGAGCCGACGGCGACACCGATAATTATCGAAGTAACGCAAGTACGAACTCAGGGGGGTGCCGCATGGCGACGATGATCATCGAAGGCGACAGGACCAAGGCCGCATCGGGCAAAACGTACGAGGTCCGCAACCCGGCCACCGGCGAAGTCGTCGACGAGGTTCCCGCCGGCGGAGCCGCGGATGTCGACAAGGCCGCACAGGCGGCGGCGAAGGCCTTCACCACCTGGTCGAGGCTTCCTGCGAACAAGCGCGCCGAGATCCTGCACAAGGCCGCGCATCACATGCTGGAGAAGGTCGAGCAGATCGCGACCATCCTCACCAAGGAGCAGGGCAAGACCCTGCTCGAATCGCGCATCGAGGCACAGCGCTTCGGCGAGAACATCGCATGGTTCGCCGACCTGGCAGACAAGATCCACGGCGAACATGTGAGGCTGCCGGACCTGACGACCTACGGCCTCGTCGTGCGCAAGCCGATCGGAGTGTGCGGAGCGATCGTGCCCTGGAACTTCCCGCTCACGCTTGCGGCCAACAAGGTCGCGCCCGCGATCGCGGCCGGCAACACAGTGGTGTTGAAGCCTGCGAGCACGACGCCGCTGTCGACGCTGGCCTGCATCGAGGCGCTCATCGAAGGCGGCCTCCCGGAGGGCGTCGTCAACGTGGTTCTCGGCCAGGCCACCGGCGACGCGATCGTCGCGCATCCGATCATCCGCAAGGTCGCGCTCACAGGTTCCACTCCGACGGGCAAGAAGGTGATGGCCCGCGCGGCCGAGCAGCTGAAGAAGATCACGCTCGAGCTGGGCGGCAGCGATCCCTGCATCGTGCTGGACGACGCGGACCTCGAGGGCGCGGCGCGCGCGATCTCGATCGGACGTTTCTTCAACTGCGGGCAGGCGTGCCTCGCCGTGAAGCGCCTCTATGTCCAGGAAGGCGTATACGACGCCCTGCTCGAGAAGCTCGTCGCCCGGGCGTCGAAGCTCAAGCCGGGCAACGGCCTCGACAAGGACAGCCGGATGGGACCGATGCACACCGAGACGCAGCGCGCCGAGGTCGAGGCCCAGCTGAAGGACGCTGTCGACCGCGGCGCGAAGGTCGTGTACGGCGGCGGGAGGCCCAGTGGCGGCGACTACGACAAGGGTTGGTTCATCGAGCCGACCATTGTTGAGAACGTGCCCGATGGCGCGCGCATGTGGACCGAGGAAGTGTTCGGTCCGGCGCTGCCTGTGCGGCGGATCAAGGACCTCGACGAGGGTCTTCAGCTGGCCAATGACTCGCAGTACGGGCTGGGCTCTTCCGTCTGGACCGCGAACATGGCGGCCGCCTACCGCGCGGTGCAGGAGATCGAGGCCGGCTACACGTGGGTGAACGCGCTGCAGATCGCGCACGACGAGCTTCCGTTCGGCGGCACCAAGCAGTCGGGCTTTGGCAAGGAGCACGGCGTGGAGGCGTACCTGCACTACACCGAAGAGAAGTCGGTCGTCTACGGCGGAATTTGAAGTAACCGCCTCCGGTACTGAGGTGGCGTGAGGGTTGCCCTGGTCGTGGTCGGCGCGCTGGTGCTGCTGACCGGGGCGGTGTTCGCCGGGCAGGGGCTCGGCTACATTCCAGGCAGCATCATGACCGGGGACATGAAGTGGTTCTGGATCGGGTCAGCGATGGTCGTGGCGGGGCTGGGGCTAAGCGCGGCCGGGATACGGAGAGGGTCGCCTAAGCGGGTTTAGTCGAGCCCCTCCGGCCCTTCGGGCCACCTCCCCATAAATGGGGAGGACAAGGCCACCTCCCCATAAATGGGGAGGACAAGGCCACCTCCCCATAAATGGGGAGGACAAGGCCACCTCCCCATAAATGGGGAGGACAAGGCCACCTCCCTATGAATGGGGAGAAAAAGCTTCACCTCCCCGCTAGCCGGGGAGGTCGGCCCGCAGGGCCGGGTGGGGAGATGGGAGAGTTGCTTGGGCTTCGTCGAGTTTCCAAAAGATGCTTTCGATCACGTCGTCAAGGCCTTGATCAGTGGCAGACGCTGGAAACCGCATGACGCGGAATCCCTGTGATTCGAGGTATGCGGTCTTCCGCTGATCTGATACCTCGTTATGAAACTCACCGTCGATCTCAACCACAAGCCGCGCCGAAAGGCATGCGAAATCGGCGAAATACGGTCCGATCGGGAGCTGGCGCCGGAACTTGAAGCCGGCGAGCTGCCTCCGGCGCAACCTGTACCAGACACGCCGCTCGGTGCCGCTCATGTCGTTTCGCAGGTCGCGGGCTCGCTGTGTCTCGGGTGAGTGCATGACAGAACCATTGCGACTCTCCTGAGACGGAATCAACTCAGCTCGTTAATCCGGGTTCGTTACTCCCCACCCGGCGCCTCCGGCGCCGACCTCCCCGGCAAGCGGGGAGGTGAAGAGGCCCAACAAGAGTTACGCCGTGCGGCCGTTGAGCCTGTCCCAGTGGGCCTGGCACTCGACGCAGCGCGTGGCGGCCGGCTGGTACTGCAGCCTGGCTTCGGGGATGCGCCGGCCGCAGCCTTCGCAGATCCCGTAGGAGCCTTCGCGCAGGCGCTCGAGCGCCCTCTCGACCTGTTCGCGGTTCTGGTCGAGAAGGTGGACGAGAAGGTCGCTCGTCTCTCGGTCGGACAGCGCCTGCGCCAGGTCGGTGTCCTCAGGAATCCCCGTGATCACGCCGCCGACGACATCGTTCAGCGGGCGATGAAGGCCCGCCTCTTCGCCGCACTGCGCGGCCAGGAGCTCGAGGAGCTTCCTGTCAGCCTCCAGCCTCGCCGCTGGAGCGTCTCCGGTCCTCTTCCGAATCGCCATTTGCTAAACCCCCCTCCAAACTCATTACCGGACTCGGCGTCGTTTGGATTCCGACTCTCACAACGCCTGCACCGACAGGCGTACCCGCTCCCGCACAATTAGGCGCCGAATGCCGTCCCCGCTGCCATCCCCCCGGAAGTTGATTGCCGCGCTGTGTATGGCGCTCGCCCTGGCCGGCTGCCAGTTCGGCTCGAGCCCGCGCGCCGTGCCGAGCGTAGCGCAGTTGGGCACGGATCTCAACTGTCCAAAGACCGACCATGCTTTCGAGGATCCGCAGGCCGGTTGGGGGTTCTGCTACCCGGCGAACTGGAGGTACCTGGAGCGGTCCCAGTCGATCCCCAGCCCGGCGGGCCTCGACCTGACCTTCGATATCACGTATGTGCCTCCTACCCCGATGCCGTGCGCCAACCCGACCGTGTCGGCCGCCAGCCCGGCGCGTCCGGCTTCCAGCCCGTGTCCGGGCGACTTCGCCAACATGATCATCTCAACCTATGAGCGGGGCGGCGCACCCGACCTGGCCACCTGGCTACAGACCAACCTGACCAACGCCCAGCCCGGCGATTCGATCAGGTGGGGCAACGCGCTCCAGGCTCAAAAGCTCGGCGACGGCAGGCGGGTCGCGCTGACCGCGCACCACGTCGTGATCATGGATCTTCACCCTGGGCTCCTGGATCTCGAGACTGAGATGTCGGCCAGGCTCGGCACCTGGAAATTCAGCTTCTGAGGTCTTAGCTCGGCCTTCGGAACAGGGACTGCATCTTGATCGCCAGGCCCATGTCGCCCTTGATCTTCAGCTTGCCCTGCATGAACGCGGCCGTGCCGTCCAGCTGGCCGGTCATGATCTTGACCCAGTCGTTGGAGTCGGCGATCAGCGTCAGGTTGGCCGGCTCACCAGGGTCGCCCTTACCGGACTCGGCCTTGCCGTCGTGGATCCTGACCCACCACTTGCCGGCCTGCTCGCCGCTGAGGTCGAACTGAATCGTGGCCTTGGTCGTCCCTGCCTTTTCGGGGATCAGGTATTCGGGCATGGCCTCCACGATCTGGTCGGGGGTCATCTGGACTTCGGACATCGGCTCCTCCCTGGATGAATCGCTTTCGTTTTTAGTACGTTCGAGTACGAACAACTACTCATCTTAATCAGGTCGGGGACAATTCCGTGATGGCCGTCGAGTTGGCGCTGAGCGAGGTCGCGCAAGGCGTCTTCGAACTTCGCCTGCCGATTCCATTCGAGGACGGCCTGGTCAACGTCTTTCTCTTCACCGACGGCAGCGATGTGGACCTGCTCGACTGCGGGATGAACGCAGAGGAGTCGCTCGATGCGATTCACCGCGCACTCCAACAGCTCGGCACCCCGCGGATCCGCCGGCTGGTCGTGACGCACATCCACCCGGACCACTACGGTGCGGCGGGTGTGTTCGCCGGCCCTGGTCTCGCCGACCTCTACATCCACCGCCTCGAAGTCCCGCTTGTGCATCCGCGTTACGTCGAGCTCGAGCACCTGGTGAGCGAGGTGCAGCATCACGTGCTCGTCAACGGCGTGCCGGCGGGCGACGCCGAAGTGCTGAGCAACTCGCAGCGCGCGCTGAGCCAGGTGGTGAAGACCGCTGAGCCGTCGGTCCAGCTCGACGGCGCGGAGCTGATCGAGATGGGTCGCCACTCGCTGCGCGTCGAGTGGACTCCCGGCCACTCACCGGGTCACATCTGCCTTTACGAGACGGCGGGCGGGCTGTTGTTCGCCGGCGACCACATCCTGCCTGAGCTGTCGCCGAACATCGGTCTGCACCCGCAGAGCACGCCTGACCCTCTGCACGACTATCTCGCCGGGCTCAAGCGGATGGCCGAGCGACGGCCGGCGCTGGTCCTGCCGGCGCACGGGCGTCCGTTCGCCGATGTGGCCGGTCGTGTCGAAGCGCTGACCTCGCACCATCAGCGCAGGCTCGACCAGATCCTCGAGATCGTCGGACGAGATGAAAAGTCCGGCTGGGAGGTTGCGGTGGAGCTGTGGGGTCCGCGCGAGAACCTCTATGAGAAGCGGCTTGCCCTCCAGGAAGGATTGGCCCACCTGCAGGCTCTCGCTGTCGAGGGTCTTGTCCTGAAGACGGTCACGCCGGAGTCCGTGCGCTGGCGGCGAGCTTGATGCCAAGCGGAAGAATGTCCGCGGAGTAGCAGCCGACCCCGACCACGCCGGGACCTGCATGCGCGCCGACCACCGGACCGAGCGGCTGGATCATCAGCGTTTCTGCGACAGGCTCGAGCTCGCGCGCGACGCGCTCCGCGTCGGCCTCGGCGTCTGCGTGTCCGACGATGACGCACAGCCCGTTGCCGCTGTCGACCTCGCGCGTCAGCTCGACGATCCGGTTTAGAGCGCGATCAAAAGTGCGCACGCGCTCGAGAGGAGTCACCAGACCATCGCGGATGCACAGGACCGGTTTCACCTGCAGCACCGATCCCAGCAGCGCGCTCGCGCGCCCGATGCGGCCGCCCCGGCGCAAGAACTCGAGCGTCGCCACCGAGAAGTAGGTCTGGACTTGGTCACGCATGGCGTTCACACGTTCCGTCACGGACCCGGCCGTCGCGTCGGGCTGGGATGCGATTTCGGCTGCCGCCAGAGTGATCAGCCCCAGCGACATCGATACGAGCTGGGAGTCGATGACGTGGACACGTTTGGCGTCGGTCATCTCCGCGCCCTGCACCGCGGACGCATACGTCCCGCTCAACTTTTCCGAGATGTGAATCGAGACGACCGCGGAATGATCGGCGAGGAGCTCCGCGTATGTCTCCGCAAAACGTCCGGGCGAGGGCTGCGATGTGGTCGGGTGCGTCGTCGCTTTGGGCAGCGTGCGGTAGAACTCCGACGGCCGGATCTCCACGCCGTCGAGCAGCGACCTGCCTTCGAAATGCAGCGTGAGGGGCACGACCGTAATCCTGCGAGACTTGACGAGCTGCGCCGGAAGGTCCGCGGTCGAGTCGGTGACGATCGCCACCTTGCGATCGGTCACTCTGGAGGTACCACCGGTTTGGGATCGTCGCGGCGCCTCGTTCTGCGCAACGGGAAGACTCGGTCCTCCAGTGGCTTGAGCCCCAACAGGACCAGGACCACGACCACTGTCACGAACACAGCCACGCCGTAATAACGGAAGCCGACGGCCATGCCCAGTGAGGCCGCAACCCAGATCGACGCTGCGGTGGTCAGGCCGCGAACCAGCTCGCCCTGGCGCAGGATGCTGCCCGCGCCCAGGAAGCCGACACCGGTCACGATCTGAGCCGCGATCCGCGTCGGATCCACTGTTTTCCCGAAGTCGGGGATGAGGCCAAGGCCCGTGAACATGCACGACCCCGCGCTGATCAAGGCCATCGTGCGCAGGCCGGCCGGGTGACCTCGGAACTCTCGCTCGGCGCCGATGAGGAGTCCGAGGGCGAGGGCGATCATGACGCGGACGGCGAGGTCGAACTCGCCGGAGAGTGGCGTAGGGTCAGCCCCGGCCGGGACGTCCTCCGGGCCTGTCCTGCGCGCCGGGTTCGTCCTTGGCGCCCGGCTCGTCAGGAAGCTCGGGGAGGTCCAGGCTGTTCACGAAGTCGCGGAACACGGCGAGGCGCTCTTCGTCGACGACGGGGTTTGTCTTTTCCTTATCGCCGCCCTCGAGCTCGTCCGCCTCGGGGATGATGCCGGCGGTCTCCATCACCTCAGACGCGACGAAGATCGGGCACTCGACGCGGACCGCGAGAGCGATGGCGTCGGACGGCCTGGCGTCGAAGTCGAGGTCGCGGCCGTTCTGCTTCACGTAGAGCCGGGCGTAGAAGACCTGGTCGGCCAGGCGCGTGACGACGATTCGCTTGATGTTGATCCCGAGGTCGCCGAACGCGGTCGCCATCAGGTCGTGCGTTAGCGGACGGCCAAGCGTGTTGCCAGAGATCTTGGTCGCGATGGCCTGCGCCTCGAACGAGCCGATCCAGATCGGAAGGTAGCGGTCCGCTTCCTTCTCTTTGAGGATCACCAGGTGCTGAGCCGTCGGCATGTGGATCCGGATGCTGTCTACCGACACCTCTATGAGGTTTTTCATCCTCGGCTCCATATTACCCTTCGGTCCTCCGCATCCCTGCTATTTGAACGCTCCAGGCCCCCTCAGGGTGTCGCCTATACGTACGTAAACTTCGAACGTGGCGAAGGGACGACGTGGGCGCCTGATCCTGATCGACGCCCACAGCCTCATTTACCGGGCTTTTTTCGCCCTGCCGCCCATGAGCACCTCCGACGGCCGGGTGACGAACGCCGTCTACGGCTTCACCTCGATGCTGGCGATCGTGCTGGCGTCGCGCCCGGAATACGCAATCGCCGCGTTCGATCTTGGCAAACCCACATTTCGCTCCCAGGAATACGTGGAGTACAAGGCCGGCCGCCGCGCCATGCCGGACGACCTGCGGGCCCAGATCGACATGGTCCGCGACGTGCTCGAGTCGTTTTCGATCCCGATCTACGGGGTCGAAGGCTTCGAAGCAGACGACGTCATCGGGACGCTGGCGCGGATCGCCGAAGAACGCGGTCACGCCGTAACCATCGTCTCGGGCGATCTCGATTGCTTGCAGCTCGTCACCGAGTCGGTGGAGGCCCTCGTGCCGCGTCGGGGCATCACCGACACGTTCGTCTACGGACCCGACCAGGTGCGCCAGCGCTATGGATTCGAGCCGCCGCAGCTCATCGACTTCAAGGCGCTGCGTGGCGATACGTCGGACAACATCCCCGGCGTGCCGGGTGTGGGGGACAAGACCGCGGCCAAGCTCGTGCAGGACTACGGGACCGTCGAGTCCCTGCTGCAGAAGGTCGATGAGCTACCGGAGGGCCGGCTGAAGAAGGCGCTGAAGGAAAACGCCGACAGGGTTCGGCTTGGCAAGCGGATGGTCACGATCGTGCGCGACGTCCCGATCGAGCTCGAGCTCGAGAAGGCGCGCTGGACGCGATACGACTACGACCGCGCGAGACGCGTCTTCGACCACCTCGAGTTCCGGCAGCTGCTCACCCGTTTTCCTCCGCCCGACCAGGTGCCCGTGCAGCCGAGCCTGACGTTCGAGCCGGCGCCTCGTGCAGCTGGGCTGCAGATCGTCGAAGATCCTGCCGAGGCCGCGAGCCTGCTCAACGGTTCGCAGGACGTTGGCGTATTCACCTTCACCGAGGGTTCTGGCCGCGGCTGCCGGGTCTGCGGTCTCGGAGTCTCGACCGCGGGCAGGACGTTCTACGTCGCGCGGCCGGACGCGATGGACGCGGTCGCAAGCACTCTTTCAGGCCGTCCGATCTCGGGTCACGACGCGAAGGAGACGGAGCTGGCGCTGCGCTCTCTGGGCGGCGGCAAGCGTGAGTGGGCGTTCAGCACGTTTCTTGCCGCGTATCTCCTCGGCGCGGGATCGCGCGACCCTCGGCTCGAGGACCTTGCCCGCGAGTTCCTCGGCATGGAGCTGGTAAGCACCGAGCAGCTGCTCGGCACCGGCCGCGCCGCGCGCAAGCCCTCGGCGATTGCCGAGGAGGAGGCGGCGGAGTTTGCGGCGCGTCGCGCGGAGGCGATCCTCAACCTGAGGCCGCGGCTGGAAGCGGAGATGAGCAACCTGGGGGTCGACTACCTCTTCCACGAGATCGAGCTGCCGCTTGCGGGCGTGCTCGCCGACATGGAGTCGGAGGGCGTGGCAATCGACGTGCCCTACCTGAAGGAGATGCAGGACGAGCTCGGCGCGCAGCTCGGCGCGCTGGAATCCGAGGTCGAGCAGGTCGCGGGTCAGAAGTTCAACCTCAACGCGCCTCAGCAGCTCGCGAAGGTTCTCTTCGAAGACCTCAGGCTTCCTGTCGGCAAGCGCACGAAGACCGGCTATTCGACTGACGCGGACACGCTCGAGGCTCTGCGTGAAAAGCACCCGATCATCGGCCTGATCCTGGAGCACCGCCAGCTGTCGAAGTTGAAATCGACCTACGTCGACGCGCTGCCGCAGCTGGTGGATCCGCTGAGCGGCCGCGTGCACACATCGTTCGGGCAGGCGAGCACCGCGACCGGACGCCTCGCTTCTTCGAACCCGAACCTGATGAACATCCCGATCCGCACCGAGCTCGGCCAGCGGATCCGCCGCGCGTTCAAGGCCGGCCGCCCAGACCACATCATGGTTTCGGCGGACTACTCGCAGATCGAGCTGCGCATCGCCGCGCACCTGAGCGGCGACCCGAAGCTGCTCGGCGCGTTCGCCGCCGGCCAGGACATCCACACTGCGACAGCGGCCGCGGTGTTCAAGATCCCGATCGAAACCGTCGACCCGAACCAGCGCCGCCTGGCGAAGGTGGCGAACTTCGGCTCGATCTACGGCCAGGGTGAATATGGGCTGTCGCAGCAGCTGGGCATCACGGGTGACGTGGCGCGCGAGTTTCTCGGCCAGTACTGGTCGACGTACTCGCGGCTGCGCGAGTACCTCGATGACGTAAGGAAGAAGGCGCGCGAGGAGGGATTCGTAGTCAGCGACACCGGCCGGCGCCGCGCGATCCCCGACCTTCGGTCGCCGAACTTCCAGCTGCGTGGCGCGGCAGAGCGGATGGCGATCAACTTCCCGATGCAGTCCCTCGCCGCGGACATCATCAAGATCGCGATGGTGAGGCTGCACCGCGAGATCGACGCCGACGAGATCGAGGGTCGCATGCTGCTGCAGGTCCACGACGAGCTTCTCTTCGAGGTGCCTCGATCCGAGCTCGACCAGTTCGCCGAGAAGGTGCCTCGCATCATGACCGGCGCCTACGAGCTCGAGACCGGGATCGAGGTCGAGATGAAGGTCGGCCCGAACTGGGCGGACATGAAAAAGCTCGCTGTAGTCCGTGCCTAGCGCGGGATTACGCGCGTCTTGTGCAAAAGGGGCGCCTCGCCCGCTCGCAGACGCGCGTTTAGCACAAAAGGGGCTCGATGCCTGAGCTGCCGGAGGTCGAGACCATAGTCGCGGACCTTCGACCGCACCTGGTCGGCCTCACCGTCGTGCGCTGCGAGCTGAGCTTTCCGACGATCGTCCGGCACCCGGAACCTGAGGTGTTCATCGATTCGGTGGTGGGCATGCGGATCGAGTCGGTCGGACGGCGGGGCAAGTACATCCTCATCGGGCTCGGTGAGGGTTTGCTTCTTGTGGTGCACCTCGGGATGACCGGGCAGCTGCGGCTTGTCGATCCGGTCGCTCCACTCGAGAACCACACGCACGCAGTGTTCTTCCTGGATGATGGAAAGCAGCTGCGCTATCGCGATCCGCGTCGGTTCGGCCGGCTGCTGCTCGGCACCCAGCAGGCCTTGCTCGACGCAAAGAAGATGCCGCGACTCGGACCGGAGCCTATCGACCCGGAGTTTGCCGCCGACGAGCTGTATCGCCGCCTGCGCAAGAGACGTACAGCGTTGAAAGCGGTGCTGCTCGACCAGGGCGCGATCGCGGGCGTCGGTAACATCTACGCGGACGAGTCGCTGCACAAGGCACGACTGCGTCCGGATCGCATCGCCGGGACTGTGAGCAAGAAATCGGCGCGACGACTTCATGAGTCGCTTCGGGAATCGCTGCAGACCGCGATCACGAATCGAGGCAGCTCGGTCGACACGTACCGCGACGCGTGGGGAGAGATCGGCGGACAGCAGGAAAAGCTGCTGGTCTATGGCCGCGCCGGCGAGCCGTGCTTCACATGTGGGCGCCCGCTGAGCGTGATCCGAATCGCAGGCCGCACCACCGTCTTCTGCCGCCATTGCCAGCGATAGCACCGCGTTTGTTCGGGATCGTTGTCGTCAGCGTCGCTTTCATCGCGCTGACCATCGCCATCACGGCAGGCGCGTTTACCAGCCTCGACCAGCAGGTGGCGCAGGCGATGCACAGCATCTGGCAGCCCTCGCTGCATGGGTTGTTCCAGGCCCTCGCCGAGCTGGGCGGGCTGGAGCTCACGACGGTCCTCATGCTCGGCTTGCTCATCTTTCTATGGCAGCAAGGGTTTGGCTCGGACGCGCTTGTGGTGCTGGCGTTCTTCGCCGCGGAGGGCTTCGAGCTCTTCTACAAGTACAACCTGCCTCATCCAGGTCCGCCGCGATCCATTGAACAGGCTGACGGTCCAAGCCTCAGCGATCTCTTGACCGGAAGCCTTGGCGGAAACAGCTTTCCAAGCGGCCACATGATGCGGACCATGATCGTGTACGGCCTTCTCGCCTTCGTCGTCCGCCGTCTGTCGCCTTCGCCCCTCGTGCGCTCGCTTGCGGCTCCGGTGGCGATCGTGATCATCGTGGTCATGGCGTTCGATCGCCTGTATCTCGACGTGCACTGGGAATCGGACGTGATCGGCGGCTTGCTGCTGGGCGCGATCGCCTTGCTCGCGGGCACGGTGTGGCTCGACCGGCCGCGGAAGGCCGACAATTAGTGCGGCATGGGGGAGAAGGCCGTCTTGATCATGGTTACGACCGGGGGACGGGACGACGCGGAGCGTCTAGGTGAAGCCCTGGTCGTCGAGCGCCTCGCAGCGTGTTGCTCGATCGTGCCGATGGTCCATTCGATCTATTACTGGGAAGGCCAGCTGAAGCGCGAGCACGAAGCCCTGCTCTTGATCAAGACGCTGGAGTCGCGGGCGGCGGCCGTCCAGGAATTCGTGCGGACGCACCATGACTACGACGTGCCCGAGATCCTGCAGATACCGATCGAAGGAGGCTCGTCGGCCTACTTGAACTGGCTCGAGGGGCAAGTAGCCAAAGCCGGTCAATAACCGTTAACTCAACACTTAGACTGCGGGGGAAAGGAGGGCGGGGCTCTGGCTACTGTTGTCAACGATCCCAGTGAGTCGAGCGGCTCCAAGCGCCGCCGCCGCCGCGCGCGCCGCGATGCCGAGCAGGCCGCCAAAATCGCGAATGGGAACGGAAAGCACCTAGAGGCGAACGGCTCGCCCGCGGCTGAAAACACCGCAGTCACGGTTGTAGAGATGGACCAGCCCGCCGTCCTGCCAGATTCGGCGAGCCCCTCCGGCCCTTCGGGCCACCTCCCCATAAATGGGGAGGACCAGCCTGCCGCTCTGCCAGCGTCGGCGGGTCCCTCCGGCCCCGCCCCTCAGGCGCAGCCCCTCCGTGGCTCCCCACAGGTGGGGAGCAGCCACCTCCCCATAAATGGGGAGGACCAGCCTGCCGCCCTGCCAGCTTCGGCGAGCCCCTCCGGCCCCGCCCCTCAGGCGCAGCCCCTCCGTGGCTCCCCACAGGTGGGGAGCAGCCACCTCCCCATAAATGGGGAGGACCAGCCTGCCGCCCTGCCAGCTTCGGCGAGCCCCTCCGGCCCCG